>Ga0302325_10000319_pt1 | contig 138830 bp, 108 predicted proteins | sample Palsa_T0_2_FD_201948 | JGI IMG/M metagenome (GOLD analysis project Ga0302325, IMG submission 201948) | Peat permafrost microbial communities from Stordalen Mire near Abisko, Sweden - Palsa_T0_2 | ecosystem: Environmental > Terrestrial > Soil > Palsa > Peat permafrost | place: Sweden: Abisko...
CGTTCGACGCGCGCGCGTCCCTCGACGATCGGCGATCGCCACGCGAGCGCCGCACGGTCGATCGCCGCACGCAGCGCATCGGCCTTCGGAGCCTCGACCCCGCTGCGGGCCGTGGCCACCCCGACGGCGAGCGCCAGGCGCGGCTCCGGATCGGACGAGGGCCCCCGGCTCGATGCGAGCGCCCACCACGCCGCGCGCTCGGCCGCGTCGCGCGGGTCGGCGGCGCGCCGCGCCGATTCGTCCGCCCCGTCCGGCCGCGCCGCTCCGTCGGCGATCTCTACGGACATCTCCTGGCGCGCCAGCGCAGCCGCGGTGGCGATCCGTTCGGGAGCGCTCGACGCGAGATCGGGGGCCGCGAGGTCGAGCGTCAGGGCGACGCATCCGCCGTCGACGTGCGCGGTCGCGATCACGGATCGCACGCGCGCCGGCGCGTCGAGCCCCGCGAGCCGCAACGCCAGGGCACCGCGGGTGTCGCCGAGCGCCGGCGCCACCGCGACCGCGCGCGCCGCCGTCAGCGCGCGGGCCGTCACGACGATCCGTGCGGCCCCGGGCGCCACTTCGCCGGAGGCCTCGTAGATGACCGTCGAGTCGTCCGGCCAGAGGGCGGGCGGGGTGGGCGAGGGGCGGGGCCAGGGCGCCGTGTGCGCGAGCGCGTCGGCGACCGCGCCTGCGAGCCCCGCGTCGCCCGCGACCGCGACGGCGATGCGCCCGAGTCCGTGCGCCGCCACGCGCCATGTTTCGAGCTCGGTGGGCGACGGCGGGCTCGCGTCGCCGGATGCGTAGGCCTCTCCGGTGCAGCGGGCGATGCCGCGCAAGCTCGTGTCGGGCAAGGGGTGGCGCGCGAGGGCTGCCGCTTTGCGTGCGACGGCGGCCAGCGCGGGCTCGTCCCCGGCGACGGGCTGCAGCAGCGCTTCGCGCGCCGCGAAGAGGATCCGCGCCGCATCACCCGGCGAGGCCACCAGCGCGCGCAGGCGCCAGCCGTTCCATCCGCCGACCGCCGACGCTTCGATCCCGCGGTTCGCCAGGCGCTCCTCGACCAGCGCGGCGAGCGCCACCGCGACGAGCGCACCGCGATCGTCCGCGATCCCCTCCGTCGAGACGGCGATCGCGAGGGCGCCCGCTCCGTCACCGTCGCGGACGACCGAGGTCAGCTTGGGCCGACCTGCGTCGGGGGCCGCGACGGCTGCGACAGGTCGCGGCCCGACCGTATGTGCGACAGGTGCGCGCGACGCCCCGCACCCTGCCGCCGCGAGGCCCATGGCGAGGAGCCCCGCCCGCCGCCGCTGTTTCACCGCACGATCCTGGGGGAGCGCGTGCTGGCGACCCATCTGACCCCGCGGATCGTTAGCATGACACGCACGCTTCGCCGGGCCGGTGTACAAGCCCGCGATGGATCGTTCGCTTCCGCTCACGCTGCCGGCGCTGCCCGGCGGGCTTTCGCGCGGGGAGGCCGAGCGGGTGCGCCCCGTCGTCGTCGCGGCGGTCGACGAGGCGCGCGCTCGATCGTGGCCCTTTCTCAGCGACCTGCTCGAGCGCGTGCTGCGCCCGGTGGCCGACGACGATCGCGGCGCCGCCGCCCAGCTGGTGCACGCGCTCGTACGGTACGACCGCCTGCTCGCGTTCGCGGCGCGCGGCGAACATAGCGACGGGTCGGCGCGCCTCGATGCGCTCCTGGCGATCGCCGACCCGGGTTCACCCGAGCGCGCGGACCTGCAGCGGCGACTCGATCGCGTCGAAGCCCCGACCGAGCGCGCGGGCGTCCTCTATTCGCTGCCCGACTGGCTCGTCGACGTGATCCGCGACGACGTCGGCGACGACGCGCTACCCGCGACCCTGGCGCGCATGAACGAGGTTGCCCCGCGCGCCTTGCGCGTCAATACGCTGCGCACGACGCGCGACGCCTGCCTTCGGGCCCTCGCCGACAGCGGCATCGGCGCGGAGCCGACCCCGTACGCGTCCCTCGGATTGGTGCTCGAGGGCCGGCGCTCGCCGTTCCGCACGGCGGCCTTCGCGCGCGGCGACTTCGAGGTGCAGGACGAGGCGTCGCAGCTCGTCGCGGAGCTCGTCGCGCCGCCGCCGAAGACCTCCGTGGTCGACGCGTGCGCCGGCGCCGGGGGCAAGGCGCTTGCGCTCGCCGCGTCGCTGGGAGGCAAGGGCCGCGTCTTCGCCCTCGACGTCTCGGACGACAAGCTCGACGAGCTGCGCCGTCGTGCGCGTCGCGCCGGGGCAAGCAACGTGCAGGCGACGGTGTGCGATCTGCTCGCCCCGAACGCAGCGTTCCACGCGCTCGCCGGTCGGGCGGCGCGGGTGCTCGTCGACGCGCCGTGCACGGGCCTTGGCGCCATCCGCCGCAACCCGGAGCTCCGGTGGCGCCTGCGGCCCGAGCAGCTCGATTCGCTCGCCAGGGCGCAGGCCGCGCTGCTTCGCGCCGCCGCGTCGCTCGTGATGCCGCGGGGCCGCCTGATCTACGCGACGTGCTCGTTCCTGCGGCGTGAGGGCGAGGGTGTCTTCGAGCCCTTTCTGGCTGCGGACCCTCGGTTTTCGCTGGTGACGGCGCGCGACGTGCTCGGGCGCGCGCGCTCGGAAGCCATCGCCACCGCCGACGGCCGCTACCTGAGGACGTGGCAGCCCGACACCGCCAGGGTCGGTGCCACCGTGAGCCCAGGCGCCGCCCCAGGCACCGCCAAGGTCGGTAATGTCGGTAACGCCGGCATGGACGGCTTCTTTGCCGCGGTCGCCCGGCTTAGCGCTGACGCGGCGACGGTGTAAAAAGGAGAGCCATGCTCTCCATCGATCTCACGGGCAAGCGCGCGCTGGTCGCAGGCGTCGCGGACGACGGCGGGTTCGGCTTCGCGATCGCCAAGGCGCTCGTCGAGGCCGGCGCGTCCGTGTGCGTCGGAACGTGGCCCCCCGCGCTCGGCATTTTCCAGACGCTGCTGCGCCGGGGCAAGCTCGATACATCGCTCGTTCTGGCCGATGGGCGCAAGATGGAGTTCGAGCGCGTCGTGCCCCTCGACGCCGAGTACGACGTGCTGGGCGACGCCCCGGCCGAGGTACGCGAGAACAAGCGCTACAAGGAGCTCGGCGACTTCAGCATCCAGGGTTGCGCCGACCGGCTGCGGGCCGACTTTGGCGAATCGTGCGTCGACATTGTCGTCCACTCGCTCGCCAACGGACCCGAGGTGACCAGGGATCTCCTGGCGACGAGCCGTCGCGGCTACCTCGGCGCGTCGAGCGTGAGCGCGTACTCGATGGTCTCGCTCGTGCAGCGCTTCGGGCCGCTGATGCGGCCCCAGGGCGCGTTCCTCAGCCTCTCGTACCTGGCGAGCGAGCGCGTCATCCCGGGCTATGGCGGGGGTATGTCGAGCGCCAAGGCGGCGCTCGAGAGCGACACGCGCGTGCTCGCGTGGGAAGCGGGACGCAAGTGGGGCCACCGCGTCAACTGCGTGAGCGCCGGTCCCTTCGCGTCGCGGGCGGCGAGCGCCATCGGCGCGGGCAAGGACGCCGCCGACGAAGGCGGCAAACGCGTGCCCTTCATCGATCAGATGATCGAGTACGCGCGCGTCAACTCGCCGCTCGCCGAGCCCGTCACCGCCGCCGAAGTGGCCGCGACCGCCGCGTTCCTCTGCAGCCCGCTCGCCTCCGGGATCACCGGCTGCGTGGTGCACGTCGACAAGGGCTACCACGCGATGGGCAAGGCGGTGGTCTGAGGTCTGCATGCCGATTCTTCGTATGAATCCCCTCGTCGGCGTACTTGCGTTCGCCGTCGCCTGCGGCGAGGTGGCCGCCGCCCCGCCCGCCGTTCCTCGCGCGGGTGGACCCGACCATCCCGAGTCGGACTGGGCGATGTGGAAACGAGACCCCGCGCTCGCCGCGTGTCACGCGCGCGTGCGGGCGCAGGGCGATCTGGTCGCCGGCGTCGCGGCCTTCGCGCAAGCCTGCGCGGCGGCGACCCGGATGCACCAGATCGACCAGACCGTCGTCGGCACGCAACAGGCGCACGAGACGCCGTTCGCCATTCCCGTCCAGGTCGAGGCAAATCACTGCTACCGCGCCTACGGCATGGCCGCGCCGTCGCTGCTCGACCTGAACCTCGCCTTCGTCGACTCCATGGGCCACGTGGCGGGCGCCGACGGAACGGAGGGCTCGATCGCGGTCGCCCTCGACGATGGCGCCGTGTGCTTCTCCCAGGCCGACGACGTCAAGCTGAACGTGTCGTCGGGCAACGGTGGCGGGAAATTCGCGGTCCAAATCTGGTCCGATTAGGGGCTGGTGGCGGTCAGGGACCGTGGCCTCGCGCGGTTGTTGGCCAAGGCGCCGCGTGATATTCCCAGCGGCATGGAAGTCTCTCTTCGCGGGGGGCCGATCGATCCGCATCGGCGCGAGTTCGTCGAGATGACCCACTACCAGTCGGGGCGCGCCGACGAGGACGCCCGGGCTATCGGCGGCGATGGCGCGGCGCGGTGGGACCGCGTGCTCGAAATGCACGAGCCTCTCAGTCCGCCGGTGCTTCGCTGGCTACTCTCTCACCCCGTCCTCGGGCCGCGCGTGCACGGCAAAGTCGTCGATCTCGGGGCGGGCACTTGCTGGACTTCCGCCCTCATCTCGAAGCACCCGGCGGTCACGGAGATCTGGGCCTTCGACTTGGCCGAGGGCTTCTTGCTCTCGACGGGCCTCGATACCTTCGTCCGCTGGGAGGGTGTTCGAGAGAAGCTGAAGTTCGGCGTCGGCGACTTCAACGCGTTGCCGTTCGAACCCGACTCGTTCGACACGGCATTCTTCATCGCGTGCATCCATCACTCGGTGACGCCGTATCTGGCGCTCACGCATGCACTAAGGTGCGTTCGCAAGGGAGGCCGAGTCTTCATCATCGAGGCGCCATGGAGCGCGCTCAAGGTTCGCACGGGTCGGGCGCAGTCGCTCGCTCTCTCGCGCGGCGCTGCCACGGAGATCTGCTACACGCCCGGCGAGCTCGAATACCTCATAGAACGTGCGTGCCTGCCGCTCGACGGCAAGAGCGGGCGCCTCTCGCGCCACCCGTTCGACGTCCACGCGGCCGGCTGGAAGTGGCTCGTGCGCCAGGGGCTCCGCCGCACGGGTCTCGAAGAGCTCGTCCGGCCCCCGATCAGGGTTTATGAGATCGAGGTTCTCTAGCCGCTCCGGGCACCGCTGCGTGCCTGACTTGCGCGCGCGCAATCCACGGCGCGATACTCCATCCCACCATGAGCGCCCACTTCACGCCGCCTAGCCACGGTCAGCCGATCACGATGGGGGCCTCGGGCCTGGTCGTCCCCGACAAACCGATCCTGCCGTTCGTCGAAGGCGACGGCACGGGGCGCGACATCTGGCGCGCCTCGGTGCGCGTGCTCGACGCCGCCGTCGCCAAGGCCTACGGCGGCAAGAAGCAGATCGCCTGGTACGAGGTGTACGCCGGCGAAAAGGCGTACAAGCTTTGCAACAGCTGGCTCCCCGACGAGACGGTCGCCGCGTTCCGGCAGTACCTCGTCGGCATCAAGGGGCCGCTGACGACGCCCATCGGCGGCGGTATCCGCTCGCTCAACGTGGCGCTGCGCCAGCTGCTCGACCTCTACGTGTGCATCCGGCCCGTGCGCTGGTTCAAGGGCGTGCCCAGCCCCGTCAAGCGCCCCGAAGACGTCGACATGGTAATCTTCCGCGAGAACACGGAGGACATCTACGCGGGCATCGAGTTCGAGGCGGAAAGCGAGGGCGTGAAGAAGGTCCTCTCTTTCATCCAGGAGAACTTCCCAGCGGACTACCGCAAGATCCGCTTCCCGCAGACGGCCGCCATCGGCATCAAGCCCGTGAGCCGCGAGGGCACCGAGCGGCTCGTGCGCGCGGCCATCAAGTACGCCGTCGAGCAAAAGCGCAAGAGCGTGACGTTCGTCCACAAGGGCAACATCATGAAGTTCACCGAGGGCGCGTTCATGCGCTGGGGCTATGCCCTGGCGCAGCGCGAGTTCGGCTCCGACGTCTACACCTGGGACCAGTGGGAAAAGACGAAGGCCGCCAAGGGCGAGCCCGCGGCCAACGCCGAGCAAAAGGCCGCGACCGACAAGGGCGCCGTCGTCATCAAGGACGCCATCGCCGACATCACGCTGCAGCAGGTCCTGACGCGCGCCAAGGAGTTCGACGTGATCGCCACGCTGAACCTGAATGGCGACTACCTGAGCGACGCCCTCGCCGCGCAGGTCGGCGGCATCGGCATCGCGCCCGGCGGCAACATCAACTACGTCTCGGGCCATGCCATCTTCGAGGCCACCCACGGTACGGCCCCCAAGTACGCGGACCTCGACAAGGTCAACCCGGGCTCGGTGATCCTCAGCGGCGAAATGATGCTCCGTCACCTGGGCTGGGGCGAGGCCGCGGACCTGGTCATCAAGGGCATGGACGGCGCGATCGCCGGCAAGAAGGTGACCTACGACTTCGCCCGCCTGATGGAAGGCGCGACCGAGGTCAAATGCTCCGAGTTCGGCGACGCCGTCATCGCCAAAATGTGAATGCCCGGTGGATGGCGCGCCCCCTTGGCTTTTGGGCCACCGGGACGCTAGATCGTCATCCCCTACAGGAGCCCCCATGCCCACCCGCAAGAAGATCGGTCTCATTGGCGCAGGCAACATCGGCGGCGAGCTCGCTCGCCTCTGCGCGAACGAAGAGCTCGGCGACGTCTTCCTCTACGACATCCCCGCGAAGGAGAACTTCGCGAAGGGCAAAGCCCTCGACCTCGAACAGAACGGCTCCGTGCTGGGCTACGACTCGCACATCCGGGGGACGGGCAACTGGGCCGATCTCGAGGGCGCCGACGTCCTCATCATCACGGCGGGCATCCCGCGCAAGCCGGGCCAGTCGCGCGACGACCTGGTCGCGAGCAACCTGCCGATCATCCGCGACGTGGCGAACAACGCCAAGAAGGTGTGTCCCAACGCCTTCGTGATCGTGATCAGCAACCCGCTCGACGCGATGGTCTACGAGTACCGGCGCGTGGTCGGCGCGCCCAAGCAGCTCGTGGCCGGCATGGCCGGGGTCCTCGACAGCGCGCGCTTCCAGCTCTTTCTCGCGCGCGAGGCCAACGTGAGCGTCAAGGACGTGCGCGCCATGGTCCTCGGCGGCCACGGCGACGACATGGTCCCCGTGCTCTCGATGACGACCATCAACGGCGTGCCCGTATCGGCGCTCATCGCCAAGGACAAGCTCGAGAAGATCGTCGAGCGCACGCGCAAGGGCGGCGGCGAGATCGTCAACCTGATGGGCACGAGCGCGTACTACGCGCCGGCGTCGAGCGCCGTCTCGATGGCCAAGGCCTACCTGCGCGACGAGAAGCGCCTGCTCCCGGTGGCGGCGTACCTCGACGGCGAGTTCGGGTACAAGGATCTCTTCATGGGCGTGCCGTGCATCATCGGCGGCAAGGGTGTCGAGAAGGTGCTCGAGATCCCGCTCACCGAGGAAGAGAAGGCGATGTTGGCCAAGAGCGCCAAGAGCGTTCAGGCCGTCGTCGACATCTGCAAAAAGGGCTGAGGCGCTGGTTGACACGTTTGGTCCGAAAAGTTGCCTTTCTCGAGCGGCGCGGGCGACCTAAGAGCGATGCATCGTCGCAGTTTCCTCGGCGCTCTCGCCGCCGCGCCCCTGCTCCTGTCGGCGGCTGCAAGGTCCGCGAGGGCGGAGCGCGAGCAAGGGGCCTCGCGCCTCAAGTCGATCGAGCGTGACGCCCGCGGCACCACGCTCTATCTCGGGCTCGATCACGCGCCCTTCGCGGGCGGCGGGTACCGCGACGACACCGTCGTCGTGTTCGTCCCGTCGCACTACCGGTTCAAGGGCGACGACGAGGGGGTCGCGGTGCTCGGGCACATGCACGGTCACAACACGACCGCCGAGCGAGCGATGGTCGCCCACCAGCTCCGCGAGCAGCTCTCGGACAGCAAGCAAAACGCGCTGCTCGTGGTGCCGCAGCTCGCGGTCATGGCCGCCGATTCGTCGTGCGGCCACCTCGAATCGCCCGGAGGCCTCGTCCGGCTCCTGGGCGAGGCGATCGCCACGGCGGCGCGCGAGGGCCGCTCCACCCTGGGGGACACGGCGTACCCGGCGCGCGCGCCGCTCGGCACCGTTTGCGTCAGCGCCCACTCGGGCGGCTACCACGCGGCGGCGTGCGCGCTGCGGGCCGGCGGCGTCGACGTGCGCGAGACGTACCTGTTCGACGCGCTCTACGCCGAGGCAGACGCCTTCCGTGACTGGGTGATGGCGCGGCACGGCGAGCCGCTGCACCGCCGTCACAAGCTCGTGAGCTATTTCACGGTGGGAGCGGCCACCGAGGCCAACGATCGCCTTCTGCGCACCGAGCTCGAACGGGGGGGCGTCCTCTGCGCCGAGGAGCTGCAAGAAGGGGAGCTCTCGCGGCACGATCTCTCCCACGCCGAGGCCGTCTTCGTTCGCTCCGGCGAGTGGCACTCCAACGTCACGTGGGAGACGAACGCGCTCCGCGACTGCCTCTACGCGTCGGCCTTGCCGCGGCACCTCGGGTCGACCTGGTTCGCTCGCAAGGACGGCGCGCGGCCCATCGAGCGGCGCCGGTAGGCGCGAGAGCCCCCGAGGGGCCTAGGGACGGGCCACGTCGCGCGCGCGACCTGTGCTATCTTCGCGGGCCGTATGAAGATCCACGAGTACCAGGCGAAGGAAATCTTCGCCCGCTACGGCGTCCCGATCCCGCGTGGCCACGCCGCCCGCACAGTCGACGAGGCCGAAGCGGTCGCCAAGAAGCTCGCGACCGAGACGGGCTCGCCCGTGGTCGTCGTGAAAGCCCAGATCCACGCGGGTGGCCGCGGCAAGGGCGGCGGCGTCAAGGTCGCCAAATCCGGCGCCGGCGAGGCGCGCGAGCTCGCCCAGAAGATCCTCGGCATGCAGCTCGTCACGCACCAGACGGGCCCCGCGGGGCAAAAAGTGCGGCGCCTGTACGTCGAGCAGGGGCTCGACATCGCGCGTGAGCTTTACCTCGGCGCGGTGATCGATCGCGATCGCCGACGCATCGCGTTCATGGCTTCGACCGAAGGCGGCGTCGAGATCGAGAAGGTGGCCGAAGAGACGCCCGAGAAGATCGTCACCGTGCACGTCGACCCCACCGTGGGCCTCGCCGGGTACCAAGCCCGCCAGCTCGCCTTCGCGCTCGGCCTCGGCAAGAAAGAGACTCTCGGCAAGTTCGTCAAGCTCGTCACGGCGCTCTACGACCTGGTCGTTCGCGAGGACTGCTCGCTCTGCGAGATCAACCCGCTCGTCGTCACCAAGGGCAACGACATCGTCGCGCTCGACGGCAAGATGAGCCTCGACGACAGCGCCGAGTTCCGCCACCCCGAGTGGCACGACCTCGAGGACAAGGACGAAGAAGACCCGGTCGAGCTCGAAGCCAAGGCCGCGGGCCTCAACTACGTGTCGCTCGACGGCAACGTCGGGTGTCTGGTCAACGGCGCGGGCCTCGCGATGGCCACGATGGACATCATCAAGCACTTCGGCGAAGGGCGCGGCGTCGCGCCGGCCAACTTTCTCGACGTGGGCGGCGGCGCCAACCAGGAGCAGGTCACCAAGGCCTTCAAGATGATCCTGAAGAGCCCCAAGGTGAAGGCGATCTTCGTCAACATCTTCGGCGGCATCATGAAGTGCGACGTCATCGCCAACGGCGTCGTGGCCGCGGCCAAGGAGCTCGGCCTCAAGGTGCCGCTCGTCGTGCGACTGGAGGGCACGAACGTCGAGCTCGGACGCAAGATCCTGAGCGAGAGCGGGCTCGCGATCCAGGCGGCATCCACGATGGCGGACGGCGCGCAAAAAGTCGTCGCTGCCGTGGCGGCGTGAAGGAGACCACCGGGCGATGAGCATTCTCGTTGGCAAGGACACGCGGCTGCTGGTCCAGGGCATCACCGGCAGCGCCGGCGCGTTCCACTCGAAGCAGATGATCGATTACGGCACGCGGGTCGTGGCGGGCGTCACGCCCGGCCGCGGCGGCGAGACGTTCGACGGCGGCAAGGGCGTCCCGGTGTTCGACACCGTCGCGGGCGCCGTGAAGGCGACGGGCGCGAACACGAGCGTCATCTTCGTGCCGCCCCCGGGCGCGGCCGACGCGATCCTCGAGGCCTTCGATGCCGGCATCGCGCTGGTCGTCTGCATCACCGAGGGCGTGCCAGTCACCGACATGCTCAAGGTGCGCCGGGTGCTCGAGGGCCTCCGCGGCAAGGCGAGGCTCATCGGGCCGAACTGTCCCGGCATCATCACGCCGGGCGCGCCAGGGATCGGCTGCAAGATCGGCATCATGCCCGCGCACATCCACAAGGTCGGCAACATCGGCGTCGTTTCGCGCTCCGGTACGCTGACGTACGAGGCCGTGGGCCAGCTGACTGCGCGCGGCATCGGCCAGTCCACCTGCATCGGCATCGGCGGCGACCCGGTGGGCGGCATGGACTTCGTCGACACCCTCGAGCTCTTCCAGGCCGATCCGGACACCCACGGCATCATCCTCATCGGAGAGATTGGTGGAGGCGCCGAGGAGCGCGCCGCCGTCTACATCCGCGAGAAGATGAACAAGCCCGTCGCGGGCTTCATCGCCGGCGCCACGGCGCCCCCCGGCAAGCGCATGGGCCACGCGGGCGCCATCATCGCGGGTGGCAAGGGCACCGCGGCCGAGAAGATCAAGGCGCTCGAAGCGGCCGGCGTTCGCGTCGCGCCCACTCCGAGCGACATGGCCGACACGCTCATCGCCCAAATGGGCTCGCGCAAGTGACGCAGATCCTCTAGAAAGCGCGCGACTCCCACCAAGGAAACGACCATGCCCGCCGAACGTACCCTCTGCATCGTCAAGCCGGACGCCGTTGAGAAGCGCCGCGCCGGCGCTATTCTCGGTGCCATTGAAGAAGGGGGGTTCAAGATCGTCGCCCTCAAGATGCTTCATCTCTCGCGGACGACGGCCGAGGGCTTCTACGAGGTGCATCGCCAGCGCCCGTTCTTCGGAGAGCTCGTCGAGTTCATGACGCGCTCCCCGGTCGTCGTGGCCGTGCTCGAGCGCGAGGGCGCCGTGACGGCGTGGCGCGATCTCATGGGCGCCACCGACCCGGCCAAGGCCGCGGCCGGCACCATCCGCAAGAGGTTCGGGGCCAACGTCGGCGAGAACGCAACCCACGGGTCGGACTCGCTCGACAACGCGAAACGTGAGATCGCGTATTTCTTTCCGGGCGCGGAGGTCTCGGCGAGCGCGTGACGCCGGGCGCCGGTGCGCTTGGGTACGACGAGGTTTAGACGAACAAGCTTCCAAGGAGACATCGTTTTCGACGCGGGGGCGGCGCGTCGGTCCGAAGCAAGCACCAAGGTGCTTGGTTCGGGCTGTGCTGCAGCTGAGGACCCCATGGCGTCGGAGAGCAACGGACGTAAGCCGGAATCAGCGGCCCCGAATTCGGGGGTCGTGAACCGGGTCAGCGCGCGCGCCCCATCGGCTTGGGGTGCCGTGCGCGACGCATTGGCGGCCGTCCACAACGTGGCGGCCTTGTTGCGCAACGAGGGCGTACCGCACCGTACGATCCTCGATCTCCTCCCCGAGCTGCGCTCCAGCGGCGGCGAGCTGCGCGCGGCGTTCGAGCGCCCCGCGACGGACGACGCAGTGACCGAGGTGGGCGTGTACGGCGCCGCCCTCGTGGGCCAGCTCGACGCGCTGCTCGACGCCGTCGGAGCGGCCGGCGACGAGTCGACCGACCGGATGACGCAAGCCGGTCAGGCGGGCACGCTCGCGCTGGACCTCGAGGCTTGCGCCGACCTTCTCGCTCTCCTGGACCGCGCGGCGGAGCCTGTCGCCACCGAGGTGAGCCTCAACCTGATCGCGCGCGAGGCGGGGCGCATGTCCGGCACGGCACGTGGGCGCGAGATGATCGTGCAGTTCCAGGAAGCGTCGCCCGATTGCGTCATCTCGACCGACCCGTACATCCTCGCGCCCGTCCTCTCGCTGCTGAGCGCGTGTACGCACGCGGCGGGGGTGAACGCGCTCGTGCTGCGCGCGCGGTCCACGCCGGAACCCTCGTTCGTGACCGAAGTGGCCACGATGGCCGACGCGTCCCTGCCCACCCTCGCGCTGCGGGTGACGTCGTGGGTGCCGCCGTCGTCGTCCGCGGCCAGCCGTGTGGCCGAGCGCATCGGTGCGGTGATTGATCTGCACGGCAGGCGTTGCAGCATCGTCCTTCGGTGACCCTCATCCGCCCCGGCGGCGGTTGACGGCCGTCGAATCGTTGGATACGCCCGCCGCACCATGGATCTCGAAGCCACCCTGCGCGTTCGCGTCGAGGCTGCGTTCGCCGACCGGGCGCTCTTGCGCGATGCGGACCATCATTCAGCCGTCGAGGGAACGCTGACGGCCCTCGACAAGGGCGAGCTACGCGTCGCCACGCCGCCAGCGTCCGAGGGCGGCGAGTGGACGACGAACACCTGGGTGAAGCAGGCCATCCTGCTCTACTTCGCCATCGCCAGGATGGAGAGGACCAGCGCCGGTCCGCTCGAGTTCAACGACAAGGTGCCACCCAAGAAGCAGATCCCGTCGGACGTGCGCGTCGTGCCTCCCGCCGTGGCCAGGTTCGGGTCGTTCCTCGAGCCGGGGACCATCCTGATGCCGAGCTTCGTGAACATCGGCGCGCGCGTCGGGTCCGGGACCATGGTCGATACCTGGGCCACGGTGGGCTCGTGCGCCCAGGTGGGCAGCGACTGCCACCTGGCGGGCGGCGTCGGCATCGGCGGGGTGCTCGAGCCTCCGAGCGCGCAGCCCGTCATCATCGAGGACGGCGTCTTCGTGGGATCCCGCGCCGTCATCGTCGAGGGGATGCTGATCGGCCGCGAGGCCGTCATCGGCGCGGGCGTCGTCCTGACCGCGTCCACCACCATCATCGATGTCACCGGCCCGCTGCCCGTGGAGCACCGGGGCCGGATCCCGCCGCGCAGCGTCGTCATCCCCGGCGTGCGGCAAAAGAAGTTTCCTGCCGGCGAGTACGGGGTCCCCTGCGCGCTCATCATCGGGCAGCGCACGCCGAGCACCGACCGCAAGGTCAGTCTCAACTCGGCGCTCCGCGACTTTGCGGTGCCCGTTTGAGCACGACGTCCGGCGGGAGCATCGAGCGCCTGCTCGACGGCACGTTGCTGGAGCTCTGCTCCGTCGCCTCCCCGATCGGCGAAGAGAAGGCGCTGTGCGACCTGGTGCAAGCCCGGCTCGGGCGGCTGCCGCTCGCGGCTCCGATCCGGCGCTACCGCGATTCGATTGTCGTTCCTCTCACGCGCGGCCGAGGCCCCGCCGTCGCGCTCGTCGGCCACCTCGACACCGTGCGCACCGAGAACGGGCCCGCGCGCATCGAGGGGGGCCGGTGCTTCGGCGCGGGCGCGAGCGACATGAAGAGCGGTCTCGCCGTGATGATCGCGTACGCCGAGACGGCCAAGCTGGCCGACCTGCGCTGCGATGTCTCGCTGGTATTCTATGCCCGCGAAGAGGGGCCCTTTGCCGAGAACGAGCTCGGTCCCGTGCTCGAGGCGGATCCGGAGCTTGGCCATGTCGACGTCGCGGTGTGCATGGAGCCGTCGGACAACAAGCTGCACCTCGGCTGCGTCGGGTCGGTCCACGCGACGGTGACGTTCGAGGGGCGCACGGCGCACAGCGCGCGGCCATGGGAAGGGGACAACGCCGTCACGCGCGCCGGCGAGATGCTCACCGAGCTCAGGGCGCTCGCGCCCCGCGAGTCCGTGCTCGACGGCCTCACGTACCGCACCGTGACGACGGTGACGCAGGCCCGCGACGGCGGGCGAGGCCGCAACGTCGTGCCGGACCTCTTCGCGCTCAACGTCAACCATCGGTTCTCGCCGGAGCAGACGCTCGACGAGGCCAAGGCAAACCTGCTCGCGCTCGTTGCGGGCCGCGCCCGCGTCGAGTTCACCGACCTCTCGCCGTCCGCGCGCCCGGGCGCCGACCATCCCCTCGTGAAGGCCCTCGTCGCCTCCGGCGTCCGCGCCGTGGAGCCCAAGCAAGCGTGGACCGACGTCGCGCGCTTCGCGGCCCGCGGTGTCCCGGCCGTCAACTTTGGCCCCGGCGAGAACGCTCAGGCGCACCAGAAGAACGAGTCCACCTCGCTGGCGCTCGTCCACGAGGGTTACGGCATCGTGCAGCGCTGGCTGTCGTCGATCGGCCCGTGAGCGCTCTCGCTCGCCCGAAGGCTCACCCGAGCTCGATCTTGCTCCACATCTCGCGGCGCATGCGCTCTTTGCGGCTGTCGGTGCGCGTGACGAGGCGCGCGGCCCCGAGAGCTGCGAGGAGCTCGCCCTCCTGGCCCAAGGTCGGCAGCGCGCTCGGGCCGACGACGAAGCCGCCGCCGAGGGGCGTGCGGATCGGCTCGGCCGCGAGGCCGTGGAACGACGGGGGTTCGATCCGCCAGCGCGGAACCATCGGCTCGGGCTCGAGCGAGCCGCCGCCGGGCCGCAGAGCCGTACGGTCGACTTCCTTGCGCGCACCGGAGCGGTAGTCCCACGCGGGACGCCCGTCGTGCGGCGAGTCGACGAGCAGGTAGTGCCGCTCCACGAACGGCAAGAGCGACTCGAGCGTGGCGAGCACTGTTTCGCGCGCGACGGACAGCGATGCCATGTCGGGAAGCGCCGCCTCGGCGACGAGGAGCGTGGCGCCCGGAATGCCGCACGGTTGGCGGGTGCGCTGCAGGTGCACGAGCGGTCGCGCCGCGGGCCCCACGGGATGGGCGCCGCGGTGGGGCCACGTCGCGAGCAAGAACGCCTCGTCGGCCAGCGCGTCGGGTAGCCCCTCGCTGCGCACGACGATCGAGAGGACGTACCGCCATTCGACGGGCAAGAGATGTGGCAGGGCCGCCAGCTCGCGGCGGGGCGGGTCGAAGTCACTGGTCCAGTCGAGGAGCGCCCGCGTCGTGTGGTCCGTCAGGACGAAGCCCACTCCGGTCGGCACCTCGTCTCCGTCGATGATCACCCCCGACACGTGCCCGCGCTTGTGAAGCACGCGCGCGGCGCGATCGCCGAGTCGTGCTTCGCCGCCGTGGGCCTTGAGGCGATCGACGAGAAAGTCGACGAGCTCGTCCTCGCCCCGTTCGAGCCGTGTGACCCCGCGCGTCCACGCGCCGTGAAGGCGCGCGAGCGCGAACCCGGGCAGGTCCACCGCGTGGCTGGCGAAGCGGGCCGGCACCTCGACGATCGCGCGGTACTCGTGAGCACGGGGAAACTCGGCCAGGAGCGAAGGCAGGGTGCCGCGGCTCAGGCGGGGCAGCGACGCCGCCACGCGCCCCGTCTCGCGCCGCTCCCAGAAGCTGCCCGGTGGCCAGACCAGGTCGCGATCGAACGCGGCATCGACGGCGGCGTTGGTCCGCGCCAGCTCCGCGTAAAGCTCGTCCACCACGCGGCGCACCTCGGGGTAGACGCGATCGATCTCCTTGCCGAAGAGCTGCACGTCGGGGGGCACCTCGAGCCGTAGCTTGGGCGCGAGCACCTGGAACATCGGGTCGAGGGCCGAGGTCCGACGGCGGAACGTCTGCGACTGCGCCAGCTCCACCACGACCCGCGCCCACGTGGGCGACGAGGCCGCAAGGAACACGAACGGCCGGCGCGCGAGCGTGGCGCCGCCGAACTGGTAGGTCGGGGCGCGCCAGCCCTGGCCGAGGACGAGCACGCGCCACGATCGCCGCGCGAGAAGCACCGCCGCCGTGAGCGCGCCGATACCCGCGCCGAGGACCGCCACGTCGTAGTGCTTGGCCATCGCTACCGCGCCCGCCTCAGCAGCGCTCCGCGCGCGGCCCGCGAACGCGCACGCGGGGACGCCCCGCCTCGGAGGCGTCGACGCTCACGCGGTCTTCGGCGATCCACTGAAGCACTTGCGGCAAGAGCTCGTGCTCCTTCACCAGGATCCGCGCGGTGAGGGATGCCTCGTCGTCGTCTTCGAGGACGGGGACTGCGGCCTGCGCGATGATCGGTCCCGTGTCGGTCCCCCCGTCGACGAAGTGCACCGTGCATCCCGCGACCCGGACCCCGTGCCGTAGCGCCTGGCCCTGCGCGTGGACGCCCGGGAACGCCGGCAAGAGGGCAGGGTGAATGTTGACCACGCGGGACGGAAACGCACCGAGGAGCACCTCGGTCACGACGCGCATGAACCCCGCGAGCACGATGACCCCCACGCCGCGGCTCCGAAGCGCCTCGACGACGGCGGTGTCGAACGCGCCGCGATCGGCGAACCGTTTGTGATCGATGACGAGCGTCTCGACCCCAGCGGCCTTTGCGCGCGCCAGAGCGCCCGCGCCGGGAACGTTGGAAATGACGACCGCGACGCGCGCATCGAGCGAGCCGGTCGCGATGGCGTCGAGGATCGCCTGGAGGTTCGTTCCGCCGCCGGACGCGAGGACGCCCAGGACGATCACGCGCTCCACTCCACGCGCTCCTCGAAGGGGCGATCGAGCGGGACGGCCACGACGCGTCCGAGCGCGAAAGGCGCTTCGCCGTCGGCGCGCAGGGCCTCTTCGATCCGGGTGGCGTCGGACTGCGGCACCACGAAGACGTACCCGACGCCCACGTTGAACGCGCGCCGCATCTCGGCTTCGGCGATGCCGCCCGCCCGCTGCACCAGATCGAAGATCGGCGGGCGGGGCCACGAATGCTCGATGCGAAGGCCGAGCCCCTCGGGCAAGACGCGCGGCAGGTTGCCGGGGATGCCGCCGCCCGTCACGTGGCTCATCGCGCGAACGTCGGCCCCCGACGCGACGGCGGCGCGCGCGGCGCGCGCGTAGAGACGCGTGGGCGTGAGGAGCGCTTCGCCCAGCGTCTTGCCATGGAGCTCGGCAGGGCGGGCGTCGAGCTTCATGCCGGCTTCGTCGAGCAGGGCCTTTCGCGCGAGCGAGTAGCCGTTCGAGTGGAGGCCGCTCGAGGGAAGCGCGATCGCCACGTCGCCCGCGGCGACGCGCGCGCCGTCGACGATCTTGCGGCGTGCCACGACGCCCACCGAAAAGCCGGCGAGGTCGTACTCACCGGCGGCGTACATGCCCGGGAGCTCCGCCGTCTCGCCTCCGAGAAGCGCGCACTCGCTCTCCTTGCACGCGGCGGCGATGCCGGCCACGACCTGCTCGGCCACAGCGACGTCGAGCTTTCCGGTGCCGAAGTAGTCGAGAAAGAACAGCGGCCGGGCCCCACACGTGACGACGTCGTTGACACACATGCCGACGAGATCGAAGCCGATGGTGTCGTGGACGCCCGTCGCGAACGCGATCTTCAGCTTGGTCCCCACGCCGTCGGTCCCGCTCACGAGCACGGGCTCCTCGATATCCGTCGGGACGCGGCACAGTCCCGCGAAGCCGCCGACACCCCCCATGACCTCGGCGATGCGGGTCGCCGCCGCGAGCGGCTTGATGCGCTCGACGAGGTCATCGCCCGCGTCGATGTCGACGCCCGCCTGCTTGTAGGTGAGGGGCATGCCAAGGCGACGCTAGCACGCGGGGTGGGGTGGTAACCTGGCCCGGACCATGGAGCGGCGGATTCGCACGGGCGCGGCGCCGGTCGTCCACGCGCCGTCGGTCGTCGTTCCCGGGGCCCGCCTGGGGCTCGACGTCGTCGTCGGGGCTTTCTGCTTCGTCGCGCGCGGCGCCGTCGTGGGGGCGGGCACCCGGATTCAGAGTCACACGAGCGTGTGGGACGGCGTCGAGCTCGGAGAAGACGTGTTCGTCGGTCCTGGAGCGCAGTTCACCAACGTTCGACACCCGCGCGCCGCGGTCCGACGTGGGCCCGCGTGGGATCGCACCTTCGTGGCGGACGGCGCCACCGTCGGCGCGCACGCCACCCTGGTGGCGCCGGTGCGAGTCGGGCGGTTCGCCGTCGTCGGCGCGGGCGCGGTGGTCACGCGGGACGTGCCCGACCACGCCATCGTCGTCGGAAACCCGGCCCGCTTGCTCGGGTGGGCCTGCGAGTGCGGCGAGACGGCGAGCCGCGAGCCCGTGCGCCCCGCCGTGCTTCAGTGTGCGAGCTGCGCCGGCGCGTCAGGCTGACTGGGCGAGCGGAGCGCCGCCGTGCGCGTACGCACCCGCGGCCGTGTACTCGGCGCGCCACGCGTCGAGAAGCGGCGTCGAGTCGATGTCGTCCGGATGAAACCCGGGGCGGAAGTACTGGAAGTACATGCCCCAGAGCTGGAGCATCCCGCCCGGCTCGATGAACAGAAACCTGATGACGGCCCACCACTCGGCGGCCGAAAACAGCGTGCCGTCGGTGCGCATCATCCGCGCCTGGTGCCCGACGACCTTCGTCCAGAAGATCGCGGTCGCCCCGATCATCGCGGCGGCGCGGACGTGGTACCGCCCGCCGATGGCCTTGTAGACGTCGTACGGCAGGCACTTGTGCTCGTTCTCTTCGGCCGCGTGCCACCGCCACATCGCCGCCATCTCGGGGTGGGCGCCCTCGAGCAGCGCAGGGTTGCCGAGCAAGAGGTGGCCCATGAGCGCCGTGAAGTGCTCGAGGGCGCAGGTGACGCCGAGTTGCAGCTCCTTGGGCGCGTGCTTGGTGAGCGTCTTGAGATGCGCCTCGACCCGCCGCTCCATCGCGTCGACGGGGTACCCCTCGCGCTTGAGCCGCTCGTTGTAGTTCTCGTGCTCGCGGCTGTGGATGCCCTCCTGGGCGCAGAAGGTCCGCACCTCGAGACGCAGCGTCTCGTCTTTGATCTCGTTCTGGTAGGCCCGCACGCTCGCCACGAAGAAGCGCTCGCCAGCCGGGAAAAATACCGAGAGGCTGTCGAAGAACGAGGTGATCGACTTGTGACCCCCGTGCCAGTGACGGGGCAGGCCGTTCTCCAGGTCGAAGCGCAGATTGCGGACGGTCGCGGTCATTGGTTTCGAGCTCCGGGGGCCCAAGGGCCGAATTCCTGAGCATACGATGGTCTTTGCCGCCTTGCGCCGCCAGGTGACCCCGTGCCAAATTCCAGTCAATTCGGGCCACGGGATGGCTGAGCATGCCTGAGCGCCACGACGAGTTCACGCTCCCGGCGGCCCACGCGCTGCAACTGGCGGAGCTCGTCAAGGCGGCGGGGGTCGCGCCGGGCGATCTTTTTGCCGGTCTGGGTGTCGACGCCAAGTCGCTGGCGGTGCCGGGCGCGCAGATCTCGGTGGCGCTTGGTGAGCAGCTCTTCGAGCGGGCACGCCGGCTGACGGGGGAGCCGGCGGTCGGGATCCAGATGGGCCTGCAGATGCGCGCGTCGGCGCACGGGTACCTGGGGTTCGCCGCCATGACGGCGGCCACTCTGCGCGAGGCTCTGGAGACGGCCGCCCGCTTCGTGCCGACGCGCACGAACGCGCTGGCGCTCCACCTGCACGTCAACGCGTCGCGCGCGTCGATCGTCATCGAGGAGCTGGCGTCCTTCGGCAAGGCGCGCGACGCGATCCTCTTCTGGGTCGTCATCGGGATCTGGCAGATCGGCAACGCCCTGACGGGCGAAACCATCGACGGCACCGTCGACTTCCCGTTCGAGCGCCCGCCCTACTTCGATCGATTCGCCGACTTTGCGCCAGAAGTGCGCTTTGGGCAGCCGGTGACGCAGCTGCTCTTCGACGCGCGGTACCTCGAGTCGCCCCTGACGATGTCGGACCCGACCTCGCGGCAGCTGGCCTACTCCGAGCTCGAGCGTTCGCTTGGCGCGATCGGCGAGGGGGTCGACGCCGACGTGGTGCCTCGCGTGCGCAAGCTCCTGCTGGCGGCCGGCGGCGGCATCCGGTCGCTGGAAGAGGTGGCGAGCAGCCTCGGCGCCTCGGCCCGCACGCTCAAGCGCAAGCTTGCGGCGGCCGGCGTCACCTACTCGGACTTGCTCGAAGAAGAGCGGCGCGAGATGGCCTTTTTGCTTCTGCGCACCCCCGAGACGTCGATCGATTCGGTGGCCGAGCGCCTGGGCTACTCCGACCCATCGAACTTCCGGAGAGCCTTTCAGCGCTGGACAGGCGTGTCGCCCGCGGCATACCGAAAGGGCAAGACGGAGTAATGGCCGATGCGCTGGGACGAGTCGCACGAGAGCGAAGACATCATCGATCGCCGCGGGGAGGGTCCCGCCCGGAGCGACGGAGGCCTCGGCATGCTCTTTTATCTGCTGCCGTGGCTCCTGCAGAGCCGGATCGGTCGCGTCATCCTGCTGCTTGGCGGGCTGTTCTTCGTGGGTCGCACCGCCCTTTCGGCCCTGCGTGGACCCCTCGGGCAAGGGCTCCACGCCGGCAACGTGCCGGGCGGCGCGGTCGCCGAGACGCCCGAAGTGCACTTTGTCGCCTACATCCTCGACGACGTCCAAGACACCTGGCAAAAGAGGTTCGCGCAGGCGGGACAGTCCGAGGCGTACCGGCACGCCAAGCTCGTCCTCTACACCGATTCGACCGACACCGGGTGCGGCTACGGAAGCGCGGCCACTGGCCCGTTTTACTGCCCGGCCGACGAGCGGGTATACCTCGACCTCGGCTTCTTCCACGACCTCTCGGGTCGCCTCGGCGCGCGCGGGCAATTCGCGCAGGCCTACGTCATCGCGCACGAGATGGGGCACCACGTGCAGAAGCTGCTCGGGATCAGCGAGAAGGTCGAAAAGCTGCGGCACACCGCGGGCGCGACAGGCGCCTCGGTGCGACTCGAGCTGCAGGCCGATTGCTTCGCGGGCATCTGGGCGCGCTCGACCGAGCAGCGCGACCTCTCCGAGGAGGCCGACATCCAGTCCGCGATCTCGGCGGCGGCGGCCGTGGGCGACGATCGCTTGCAGCGCGCGGCCACGGGTACGGTGAGCCCCGAATCGTGGACGCACGGGTCGTCGGAAGAGCGCGTCCGCTGGTTTCAGCGGGGGATCACGGCAACGGGCGTCTCGTCGTGCGACACGTTCGCGGCGCACTCGCTGTAGCCCCGGCTAGTGAACCTCGAGCGCTTTCTGGATGGTGTCGTGCATGACGAACATCGCGACGTGGGCGTAGATGATGACGCCCATCGTGTCGACCAGGCTCGCGATGAAGGGGGTCGAGCTCGTGGCGGGGTCGATCCCCAGGCGCTTCATGAGCACGGGGAGCATCGATCCGATGGTGCAGCCGGAGGCGATGATGCAGAGCACCGTGACGCCGACGGTGACCGCAAAGAGGAACGTCTGGTCGGGGTACATCATCACGCGGCCCATCGCGATCACCGCGATGATGGTGCCGAGCAAGACGCCCATGACCGATTCGCGAATGAGGATGCGCCACCAGTCGCCCAGCTTGATCTCGCCGAGCGCCATGCCGCGGATGACGAGCGTGGACGACTGCGACCCGGAGTTGCCGCCCGCCGAGATGAGCAGCGGCACGTAGAGCAAGGCGCCCTGCACGGCTTCCATCACGCGGTCGTAGTGCCGTAGCGCCGTCTGCGTGAAAAACTCTTCGATGAAGAGCACGATGAGCCATCCGGCGCGCTTGCGGATGAACGTGGCGAAGCTCGTCTGGAAGTAGGGCAGATCGAGCGGCTCCATGGCGCCGATCTTCTGAACGTCTTCTGTCTGCTCCTGGACCAGGACGTCGATGATGTCGTCGATCGTGATGACCCCGAGCACGCGGCTCACGTCGGTGACGACCGGGATGACGTTGAGGTCGTACTTGGCCATCCGCCGCGCGACCTCTTCTTGGTCCATCGTCGGCGGGACGGAGATGACGTTCGTTCGCATCACCTCGGCGATCCCCTGGGCCGGCTCGGCGACCAGCAGATCGCGCAAGCTGGCGACGCCCTCGAGCCGGTCGCCTTCGATCGCGTAGACGACGTATACGAACTCGTCGCGTTCCCGCGCGCGTGAGCGCACGACCTCGAGCGCCTCGGACACCCGCATCCGCGGCGAGACCCGGACGAAGTCGGTCGTCATCAAGTGCCCCGCGCTCGTCTCGGGCCACTTGTCGATGTCGCGCACTTCTTGGGCGGCGACCGGGTCGATCTTTTCCAGCTCCTGAAAGAGCTGTTCGCCCATCGCGTCGGGCAACACGCTGAAGAGGTCCGCGCGGTTGTCGGCGGACATCTCGCTGGCGATGACCGCCACCGACTCGGGCGGCATCTGCTCGATGAGGTTCTCCTGCTCGTGCCCTTCGAGGCGCTCGAAGATCGGGGCCGCCTCTTCGGCCGGGAGGCGGGCGAGCAGCTGGCCCGCTTCGTCCGGGTCGAGCTCGCTGATGATGTCGGCGAGGTCCTCGGCGTGGATCTCGTCGAGCAGCTCCTGGAGGCTGTCGGGATCCTCTTTGAGGACGGCCTTGATGTCGGGCCCGAGCAAGGATGCAAGGCGCATGGCTGAATTGCGCGCAGCCTACCCACGGGGCGCGCGATCGGCCACCCTCGTTCTTGTTCGTGGTCGTCGCTCATTGTTTTTTTGCGCCGGGGTGCGCGTACCCCCACTGCTCGAGGACACGCCGGGTTTCGCGGTCCGCCTCGACGGAGCTCGTGGGCTCTGCCAGGCCTCGATCCGCCGCTCCGGCAGGCCTGTCGCGCGTGACGAAGAGCCCGAGATCGCGCGACGGATCGATGACGGGGAGGGCCGTGGCCGCCGCTTCGTCGCGCCCATCATCGCTCGTCATGCCCCCTTTGCAGGCGCTCGCGGGGAGCCCGAAAGGTCCCACAAAGACGGCGCTCTCGGGCAGGGGCGCGTCGTCGACGAAGATGCGCCAGGTCACGGGCGCCCCTGGCGGATCGACCCGCAGGTCGAACCCGAGCGCCTCGTTCGGGGAGGTCGTGAACCCGAAGTCGACGAGCGTCTTGCCCCCGGCGCCACCGTCGCCGCTCGGGGCCACGGTGCGGAGCGCGTCGGCGGCGATTCCCGCCGGTTCGACGAAGACGGACGCCTCGTGCGACCCATCCCCGATCGCGACGGCCCCCGAGATGCGACGCGCTGCGCCCGCTCCCGAGAAGCGCAGGTGGATCGTCGGGAGCGCCGCCGGGTCCGCGGCCGCCACGGGGGCGTCCGCGGCGGGCACGTTGGCCAGCGCGGCGAGGATCCGGGCCTTCATGGTCGCGACCACGTCGGGGTGCTGGCGGGCGACGTTTCGCCGCTCGCCCGGGTCGTCCTTCAAGTCGAAGAGCTGGTCCTCGAGGGGGGGGCCTCCCGCGTCCTCGGCGGGGCTCGACGGGGGCGCCTCGTCGCGGGGCCGGACGGCCTCTCGCGCGACGGGCTGGTGGACGATGAGGTGCCAATTCTCCCACAGCAGGGCGCGCGAGGCCCGCCCCTCGCTGAGGACCACGCGAGCATCGCCGTCGCGCCCGTCCTGCCCGCGCGCGAGCGGCAGCATCGAGCGGCCGCTCATCCGGGCGTCCGGCGCGAGACCCTCGATCTCGAGCACCGTCGGCGCGATGTCGAGATTGCGGACCCGGTCGCGGATGGTGCGGCCGCCCTCGAGCACCCCGGGCAGCGCCATCACGATCGGAATGCGCGTCGTCTCTTCGAAGTTGCCGACCGCGTGGTGGAAACGCATCGGCATGTGCCCCAGGCCCATCCCCTGGTGCGCCGAGGAGAGCGTCTCGCCGTGATCCGCGGTGACGACGACCAGCGTCGAGCGGGTGAGCTCCAGGGCGTCGAGCCGCGCAAGCAGCTCGCCGATGGCCTCGTCGTCCTTGGCACCCTCGGCCATGTACCAGCGCACGAGCGCGTCGCGTGGGCCGTCGGGGGGCTTGGGGATGCGCGCGAGCATCTCTTTTTCGGGGTCGAAGGGCTCGTGCGGCGAGTTGAAATTCACGAAGAGGAAGAACCGATCGGCCGCGTGCGCGTCGAGCCATGCGAGCGCGTCGTGCGCGATTGCGGCCGTATCGCGGGTTCGGTAGCGATGGTCGGTGAAGCGCTCGAAGCCCATGTCGAGGCCGACGGCCGCATGGCCCGACATGAAAAAGTTGTTCACGAAGGCGGCGGTGACCGCGCCGCTGCGCCGTAGCAGCAGGGGCAGGAGAGGAGGGTCCGACGCATAGAAGCGGGCCGCCTCGCCCGGCGGGACGACCCACGAGGTGGTGTCGACCCCGAGCTCGCTCGATCGCGCGCCCGAGAGCATCGCGAGCGTTCCCGGGCGGGTCCACGGCGCAGCGGACCACGCGTGCTGGAAGTGCACGCCCCGGGTGGCGAGCGCGTCGATCGACGGCATCAGGCCCGGTACCGCGGGCAGCAGCGCCTCGAGGGGAGCGCGCGGCGCCTCGAGCTTCGCCCGGTCTTCGTCCGCATCGTGCAGGGCCGCAGCCACGTCGGGCCGAAGGGCGTCGACCACGACCCAGAGCACGCTGTACGGCAGATGCGTCGGCTCTTGAGAGACGAGGACTGGATCGCCCCAGAGCGCGAGCGACGCCGGAGAGACGGCGCCCAGCCCCTCCTCGGCGATGGCGCCGGCATCGGCGCTGGCTCCTGGGGGGCTGTGGCGGTGGGCGGTTTCGCCGGGGCGATCGGTCGACGTCTCGAGTCGGAGATCGACGGTCTGGCCTCCCCAGGGGGCGAGATCGACGTCGATGTCGTGCCAGCCGTGGGCGTCGCGTGTGTCGCCCGCGGGCACGCGGGTCTTGGAGACCGCGTGCTCGGCGCCCGCGGCGTCGACGACGACGACGTCGAACACCGTTGCCGCCGAGAAGGGCGCCACGAGCGCTGCCGCGGTGCGAAGGCGGCCCCGCGAGGGGATCGCGAGGTGGAAGGTGAGCCTGGCGGGCGTGGGTGCGAAGATCGCCTCGCGCTGGTCGAAGCTCCCCTCGTTCATGTTCCAGACGCGAGCTTGCGGCGTCCAGGCGGCGCCGGAGTGCGTCGGGACCTTCCACTGCGCTTCCGCTTCGCTCGTCAGCAGAGACACCGTGGTCACGAGCCGCCCCGCGAGCCCGCCCGGACGCGACCACGGATCGGGCATCCGGCGCCAGTAGCCCTGGAAGGCCGGCGTCGCCGCGTTCAGGGCGGGGACCTCGATCTTCGCGCCGGCCAGGGCGTCGGTGAGGCGCGTGCGGACCTCGTAGGCTTGCTCGCCGTGCCCGCTGGCAGCAGGAGCCGTCGCCGCGGCCGCGGCGTCCGGCACCGCCGGAGCGGGCGGCACGATGCGGGCATCGGCGCCGCCGCCCGCGCGCCAGGCCACGAACGCGCCCGCACCCACGAGAAGCGCGATGGCCGCGCGCGGCACCCACACCGACGGATCGGGACGCAGGGTCTCTCGCATACCCAAGGCCAGAGCCTGCGCCGCCTAGGGGGCCGCCGGTCCCTCGTCATCGAGGCGGACGACCGCGTCGTCGGCGCCGGACGTCGAGGGCCCAGCTTCGCCGCGAGGAACGAGAAAGCCGCGGTGCTCCGTCATCCCGGGGTCCTCGCGCATCCACTTCCAGAGTGCCCCCTGAAGGCGCGCGACGACGTCGGGATGCAAGGCGGACACGTCTTGCTCTTCGCCGGGGTCGTCGAGGGTATCGAACAGCGCCCAGCGGACCCCGCTTCGCGTCGGCGCGTACACGAGCTTGTAGCGCTCGTCGCGCACCATGCGGTGTTTGGCCACGAGCGTCAGCGGGCGCACCGCTCGCTGCAGCACGAGCTCGTCGCCGTGCTGAGTGTCGACCTCGGTGAGTCGTGCGATCCCGGGGTAGGGGAGCCTCCAGTCCGCGGGCAGACCGGGAATATCCTCGGTGAACCATAGGCCCGTCTCGGCGTACGCGAGCTCGGGCGCGAGCGGCTCGCCGCGCAGGGCGGGGGTGAGCGAGCGGCCGTCGAGGTCGGACGGGGGCGCCGCGCCTGCCAGCTCGTACAGCGTGGGGGCGATGTCGACGTCGCGAACGATCGCCGAGACGTGACGGGCGGAGCGCGCGTCGTGGGGCGCGCGTGGGTCGACGACGACCAGCGGCACGTGCGTCCCCTCGTCGCCGAACAGGTGATCGCCGTGCCCCTGGCCATGGCCGTGGTCGTAGAGCGTCTCGCCGTGATCGGCGGTGACGACGACGACGGTGTCTTTCGCGATCCCGTCGCCGTCGAGCGCGTCGACGATGGTCTGCGCCGCGTCGTCGACGGCCAGCACCGCCCCGTCGTAGAGCGCGCGCACCTGCCGCTCGTCGGCCGCGTCGGCCGGAGCGTCGTGGCCCAGGCCCACCGGCTTGTCGTACTTGTAGCGCCCGCGATAGTCGGGGTCGGTGAAGCGGCGGTAGAACGGCGACGGGGCCGCATAGGGGAAGTGCGCCGTCGAGAAGAAGACGACGAGGAAGAACGGCCCCTGCCCCTCGAGCGAGCGCATCGTGCGCACCGCGTCGCGCGCGAGCATCTGCGGATCGGCCGCGTCGTTCATCTCACGCAGCACGGGGAACGCCGCGCGTCCGAGCCGCGTGTGCAGCCAGGGAAGCAGGGGCGTCTCGCGCTCGAGGGCGCGCTGACGCACCAGCTGTCGGAAGTCGAACTCGGGAACGTTCGTCGACCGGAAGCCGAGGTCGATGCGGGAGAAGATGTCGCCGGCGTAGTCACTGACCACGGCCGTCTTCCAGCCGGCACGGGCGAATCGTTCGGGCATGGCGTCGAAGTCGCGCGACAGCTCTTCCCACCGCGGGAACATCGACCGGATTCCGTGGTGGTGCGGGTGCCGACCGGTGAGGATCGTGACCCACGAGGGGAAGGTGCGCGGCAAGGAGACGTACGCGCGATCGAAGCGCGTGCCGCGGTCGGTCAGCGCGCTGAGGTTCGGCGCCGTGCGCGGGTCGAGCCGATCCGCGCGCAGAGAGTCCGTCGCGAGCACCAGGATATTGGGCCTCGCGTCGCGGGCGATCCCCGCGCGCGCCTCGGGGAACCGGCCGACGGCGAGCGCCAGACATGCGGTGCCGAGCGCCGCCGCGGAAAGCGCGACCACGCGCAGCCATCGAGCGCGCAGCGCGCGCAACGCCGCCGCGATCCGACCCGGCCACGCCGGCCAGCTCGATCGCGGGCCCGCGAGGTAGACAGCCGCTCCCATCACGCCCAGCGACACCACGCCCCCCGGGTGCAGCACGTCGGATGCGAGCACTTCGACCGTGCGACGCCAGCCGCCGCGCGCATACCACGCGGCCACGTAGAGCTGCGGGTCGTGCGCCATCGCCCAGAGCTCGCCGGTCGCCTGAAACATCGCCACGAGTCCAAGCACGTGGAGCGCGTGTCGCGGGGCGCTCGGTTTCGACGCATGGAGCCACGCGCGCAGATGCGCGAGTGCTCCCGCCGCGAGGCCGAGGAGCGCGCCCACCGCCACCGCCGCCCCCATCACGGCGATCGCGATGCGCCCGATCTCGCCGCCGAAGCGCCCGAAGACGAGCGCCTCGATTTGCCGGGAGCTCTCGCCGAGGTCCTGCGGGTCACCCGTCGACCCCCGCGCGGCCCAGATCGACAGCGACGTCACGTAGACGGCGCCGATCAACGGGTCGACGGGGATCCGGGGGAGGCGCGAGGTCAAGACTTGCGATTATGACGCGGTTGGCGCCCGGCGGGATCCTCGGAAAGCGCCCGCGTCAGCGGACGAGGTCGCGGGTCCCTCGGATCGAATTGGGCCGAGAGATCGGCGATGCGCCGGCCGAGCGCGCTCGCCAGGTCGCGGGCAGGCCGGCTGCGCGGCCCTCCCGGTCCCTCGGCCTCCGGGCAAAAATAGGTGCGGCAGCCGAAGGGCCTGGAGGGATAGATGCGGCAAAGGCCCTGGGCAGAGAGGAGCGGACAAGGCCGCGCCGCTCGGGCGTCGTCGCCCACGACGACGGGAAGTCGGGCGCGCGCGCTCGAGTCCCGCACGCGGATCCCCGCGGACCGCATCGCGTGCCGCACCTCGGCAATCTCGACCGCGGTGGGGTACGGCTCGCGGCCGGTGACGCCAAAGTGGCAGCATCGGGGTGCCTGTCGCTCGGCCGACGAGCCGGTCGAGCACGCGCAGGTCCAGCCGTCGGCAAGGGCGTCGGCCTCGGCGTAAAGCGCCAGGAGCTCCGCGCGGACCGGGGACTCGGACCAGGGCGGCGCGCTCGATCGCATCCCGGTACAATAGAACCGATGGGCCCTCGATCCCGCCCCGCTCTACGTGCCGTCGAGTCGATCGTCGTTCCGGATCCGCAACACGGCCGCGTCCTGGTTCTGCGCGATACGCAAGGCATCACCGAGGCTCAGGCGGTCATTCCACCGCCTCTCGTCCCGATCGTCGTGCGCTTCACCGGCCGCCTCTCGTGCGAGGACATCGCCAAGGAGGTGTCGGGCGACGGCCAAGGCGAGGTCCCGGTCGAAGTCGTTACGCGCCTGGCCGCCGAGCTCGATCGCGGCCTGTTTCTGGACGGCCCGACGTTCCGTGCGGCGCGAGCCCGCGTCGAAGGCGACTTCGCCGCCGCGACCACACGCCCCGCGAGCCACGCGGGAGGCGCGTACTTCGCCGAGCGGCAGGCGCTCGAGCGCTACATCGACGGCTCGTGCCTCGCGAAGGCCAAGGCGACCCACGCCAACGGCCCACACGCCAACGGCGGGTCGCTCCTCGCCCTCGTCGCGCCGCACATCGACCCGTGGCGCGGCGCGGTCGGCTATGGCCACGCCTACAACGCGCTGGCGGCGAGCCTGCCCGCCGACGCCGACACGTTCGTCATCTTCGGCACCTCGCACGCCCCCATGGCGCGCCCGTTCGCGCTCTGCCGCAAAGCCTTCGACACCCCCCTCGGCCCCGTCGACGCCGATGGCGAAGCGCTCGACGCGATCGCCGCGTGCGCCACGTTCGACCCGTACGCCGACCAGTTCAACCACAAGCGCGAGCACTCGCTCGAGTTCCAGGTCGTGTTCCTGAAGCACCTGCTCAAGGGACGACGTTTCCGGATCGTCCCGATCCTCGCGGGCCTTGGCCTGCAGCAGGCCAGCGGCGTCGACCCCGCGAGCGACGGTGCCATTCGTGCGTTCACGGACGGCGTACGTGCCCTCGTCGACGGGCGACCAGGCAAAGTCGTCGTCGTCGCGGGCGCCGACATGGCGCACGTCGGCCCGCGCTTCGGCGACCCAGCGCCCTACGACGAAGCGCAGCGCGGCACTCTGGAAAAGGCCGACCGCACGTCGCTCGAGCTTGCGGCGTCGCTCGACGTCACCGGCTTCTGGTCCCACGTCGCGGCCGACCTCGACGAGCGACGCGTGTGCGGCCTCGCGCCTATCTGGTCCTTGCTGCACGCGGTCTCGGGCACCGGCGCGCGAGGCAAGGTGCTCCACTACGAGCAGACGGTCGACGCCGACGACGGCTCGATCGTGAGCCACGCGGCGGTTGGATTCTACGGTTGAGGGCGAGGCCCTGCGCACCTCTCAAGCTCGCACGCGCGCGTGCAAGCGAGCCCCGGCACTGTCTAGAAGTCGGAGCCACCGCCGTCGTTGGTACCGCCGCCCCGATCGCCGCCGCCCGAGTCGTCCCAGCCCGACCCGCCGCCGCCCGCGTCGAAGCTGTCGCCGTCCCGTACAGCGCTCGACCTCTCGTCGATCACTTCGCGCCCCTCGCGCTCGCCCTCGAGCTTTCCGAGCTCGTAGCCCGCGAGCCCCCCGAGGCCGGCCCCGATGGCGCCCGCGCCGAGCGGACCGATGCCGCCCTGCTGTCCGTAAGGCCCGGGGCCGTACGCGCCCGGATATCCCGGCCCGCCATAGCCCGGACCGTACCGCGGATCGCCCGGCCCGCCGTAACCGTAGCCAGGCGCACCGCCCGACGACGACATGAGGCGCCGCGCGATCATGACAAGGAACGCGACACCGCCGCCAACGAGCAGGATCGTCAGAAGAACGGACCCCGGCCCCGGCGCCGCGCGGCTCACGCTGCCGGGCGCAGCCACGCCCGTCGCAGAGCGGGACGCGGCCCGGACGATCTCCCCGGCTCCGTCGGCCCAGTGGCCAGTTCGAAAGTCGCCATTGCCCGCGGTCTCGATGGCGGACCACTCGGTGCGCGCGATGCCGGCACCGCGCCCAAAGTGCACCTGCACGTGGCGATGCGTCGGATCGACGCCCACAGCGATCATGTTCGTCTCGTCGACGAGCGAGCCGACGAACCGCCCGAGCTCCTGCGCATCGGCATAGTCCGTCGTGAACACGATGCGCGCGTCGAACGGCGCATCGCCCACCGCGGAGCGGAGCTTGGCGCCGTCGGCGGCGGTCAGGACGTGTTGCTCGTCACGCAGCTGGAGCGTGCCCGCGAACGCGGGTGCCGAAATCGCCAGCGATGACACGAGCGCCACGACACCGAGCACGAGGGCGCGGGCGTCGATAGGAAGCTTCATGCCCCGACAACGTAGGCACTCGCTGGTCTTTGCCAAGGGCGGCCGGTGGCCGCACATGGAGGTCGCGATCCCGTGGCTCGTCTCGCGCCGCGGCGCAAGCCTGCCAGGGCTACAACGCGGACGGGTGCCCCGACAATTTTGCCCTCTCATGCGCCGATGCCGGGAGCCCCGTGTGCTGCGGCGGCTTCTGCATCTCGAACCTGTTCTACGTGGGGTTTTCGGGGACCTACCCTTCACGCACGGCGTCTGCCAGACGTTCAATCTTGCCTTCGCACAGGCCCGCCCCAGATGACTACGGCCTCGTGCCGGAGGCAGTAGTGCGCGGGCTGACCGGGGCCGGGCCACGCCTAGGTGGGAGGTCGAGGTTTACTCGCGAGGCACGGGATTCGAGAGCCCCAGCGCCCTTCGCACGACCTCCTCGATCTCGCGGAGCGGAAGGTCGTCCCGACCCTTGAGCGCCTTGGCGATTTTCTCGGCGGCAACGTCGGCGTCTTCCTTCTTGATGAAGGCGCCCCACTGGAGTTCATCCGTTCCCCCGTCCTTCGTCGGCCGGTGAATGTGCACGCATCGATGCTGATGAATCGCCGAGAGAACCGGGTCCCGGAGCGGGGCGACGTCAACCGTCCAGGGCATGGGCGCGCTCATCCGGATTAAGCCGGCATAAATGTGCGCTACAGCGGGGTCAACCGACATCATGGCTGGGTCGACCCGCAGCTCGTCGAGCGCATCACGCGCGAGGCGCAGTAGATGCTCCCGCGGGACATCCGTACGAACGCGGGGGCACGTTCGAGCCATACTCGCTTGAGTTGCCACCGGTTCTTTGGCGCCGCGTTCCCCACATGGTTAATGTGGCCCATTGTGGGATCCATCATGCCGGTTTGCCATGAAGCTGCCTCCAAAGCTCAAGCGCGTGCGCCATCGGTGCTCGTCGTCGAGGATTTCTGCGACCAGCGCGACGTATTCGTCGAGGACCTTCGGGCCGCGGGGTTCACGGTGCTCGAAGCTGCCGACGGCCAAGCGGCCATCGAATCGGCGTTCCTTTCGTGTCCGGAGGCCATGGTGCTCGACTTGATGTTGCCGGCAGTCAGTGGCTTCCACGTCGCGCGCTTGTTGCGCTCACACGGGCCGACCTCTCAGATGATGATCGTTGCCGTGACTGCCTTGACGTCGGACACGTTGCGGGAGCAGGCCCTCGAGGTGGGCTGCGACACCGTCATCCGCAAGCCCGCCCTGGGCGCGACGGTCGTGGCAGAAATCGAGCGGCTGTTGGCAAGGGGTCAGCTCCGTCCGAATTCGGCGTAGCCGCGCGCGTCGGATATCCATCGATCGCCGGGCGAGCTCCGAACGTCAGCCGACCTCGCGAAGGCCGCGGTTCCTCCCGAGGTTCTCTCTTGGCAGCATGACCATGAACGTCGTTCCTTCAGCCGCTGTCGAGCGAACCTCCACAGACCCGTGGTGCGCACGGACGATCTCCCGCACGATGTGTAGACCGAGCCCAAGACCGTTGTGGCTCGTCTCGCCGCGACGAAACGGCTCGAAGAGCACGGGCAGCACCTGCGGGTCGATCGGCCTGCCTTCGTTATGCACTTCGAGGGCGACCTGATCGCCGCGGTCGCTGACGCGGACGTGAACAGGACTGTTGGGGCTGTGGTCCACCGCATTGCCGATGAGGTTCGATACGACGCGACCGAGCTTTCCCGCATCCCAGCAACCGCTGACGTCGCCGTTCGCATCGAGCGTCATCGCGCGCTCGGGGCGCGCGAGCCGACTCTCATCGATGACGGCGCGGCATACGTCGCCCAGATTGGTGGCCTGAGCCGACAGCGGAATGCTCACCGCGAACCGGCCCCGGACCAGATCCAGGATGTCCTCGATGATGCCTTGCATCCGGCGCCCGGCACGCTCGATTGTCGTCGGGTTTGAAGCGACGCGCCTCGTTGATGCCCTCTGCCCCGTTCGCGGCCTGAGCCACCATGAAGCAGCGATGGCGACGCCAACGAAGGTGAGGACGACCGCGACGGCGAGGATTTGCCGTGCGGCGACCTTGAGCACCACTTTGGTCCAGCCGTTCTCCCGCGCGCCGAAGCGCGCATAGGCATGGGGAGCCGATTCGAGGGTCAGACGGTGCGAGACGACAAACGACGGCTTCGCGCATCCGGTATGAAATTGCCTGGACCATGCCCAGGCAATCGTGACTCGCGGAAAACGCTAGCGCTTGGCGGCGTCCTTGATGGCTCGCTTGCCGCTCGCCGCGGCGCCCTTCACGTCGCCCTTGATCTGCTGCGCCTTGCCCTCGAGCTCCAGCTTCTTGTTGCCGGAGAGCGCGCCCGCCGTCTCCTTGATCTTGCCTTTAATCTTGTCCATGGGTCTGCCCATTGCCCTTTCTGACCTTGTTGATCGTGCGCCCGAATGGCGTCGAGAATGCTGCTCGGGCGCGCGAGGGGTGGGAGTGCAAGGGGCGCGCCCGCGGAGCTTCCGTGGAGCGCCCGGGCGAATGCGGATGGGTCACGGCGATGGCGTCGCGTCCTTGCTCTTCCGGGGGCCGCTAGCTCCCTCTGAGGGCTAAGGCCTTCCGAGAGGGGCCCGAGCGCTCTGGGCGCTTTGCGGGATCCCGTCCTCGTCGCGCCGTTCTTCGGCGATCTCGACGGCGATTGCAGCCGCGAGCTTGGCCGGCACCCCTTCGGCACGTTGCTCGTACTCTCGCTCGGCGCGGTCGTCGCGGGCGCGGAGCTTGGCATCGTCGATCTGTTCGCCGGGGAGCTCGACGCGTAGCTCTTCGACGAGCATGCGCGCCGCAGCAGCGACTGGAAGGGCGAGCAGCGCGCCCACGAGCCCGAGCAGCGTCCCCCCGGCAAGGAGCGCGACGAGGACGACGGACGAGGGCAAGCGGAGCGCGCGACCGTAAATGCGCGGGACGAGATAGCGGCTCTCGAGTTCTTCGTAGATGATCATCGCGACGAAGACGGCGACCGCCACGACGGGGCCCACGCCAAGCGCGGCAAGGACGGCCGGCCCGACCGAGAGGAACACGCCGATGTAGGGCAGGACGTCGGCCAGGCCGGCGAAGACGGCGAGCGCGATCGCGTTGGGGACACGTCCGATCGCCAGGAGGGCGAAGACGAAGACTGCCATGAGGACCGACGTGAAGACCTGCCCCCGGATGTAGCCGCCCACGATGGTCTCGAGGTTCAGCATCACACGCGAGAGGCGGATGTGATGCGAGCGGGGAACCATGGCGAAAAGCCCTCCGCGCAGTCGGTCGCGATCGATCATGATGTAGAGGGCGAGAAAGACGGTGCTGACGACGTACGCGACGATCTCCACGACGCGTGTGGAGTACGAAAGGGCCGTCGACGTGAGCGTGTGGGCGAGGGCGTGGTACCGGACGTCGCGCAGCGACTCGGCAAGGGGCGCGCTCACCCGCCAGCCCGCGAGCGTCGATGCAAGACGCTCGCGCAGCATTGGCTCTTGCTTGACCAACGTGGTCACCTGGTCGATGAGCGCCGGGATCGTCAACGCCAGCACCAGCGCGGACGTAGTCAACATTCCGCTGAAGATCGCCACGAGCGCCCATCCGCGCTTCACGCCGTGCGCCTCGAGCCATTCGACGGCGGGATTCAACGTGCCGACGAGAAAGAGCGCAACCACGAGAACGAGAGCGACCGGCAAAAGCTGCAGAACGATCCAGGCCCCCGCGACGACGACGACCGCGCGCACCATTGTTCGCCACGAGATCTCTCGTTTGTCGTGAGTCGGCGCTTCGAGAATCGGCATTCCCCGCAGTAATCCCTCCGCGCGTCGTCGCGGCAAGCTCTATCGCTTGCTGGGCGTCCGATTGACCCCGCTCGCCGATGTGAGGCGCAACGCCTCAGTTAGGTCAGTCTGGCCGAGTGAAGCCGTTGGTTTGGGCGGCGGAGCTGCAATCGAGCGCGAATGGGCAGTGGTGTGAGGATTGCTTACCGGCGCGTAAACCGGGCCCGAGGCGACGGCCGCCAACAAGAGGGCCCGGTACAACGACCATGAAGATCTTCTCCTGCTCGAATTGCGGCCAAGTCGTCTTCTTCGAGAACGTGCGCTGCACCCGGTGCGGGTCGCCCCTCGCGTATCTTCCCGACCGCGGGATCGTCAGCGCGATCGAACCGGTCGACGGCGTGCTGGTCGCGACGGCGTCGAAGGCGCACGGCGAACGGTATCGCCTCTGCCAGAACTCGAACGACCATGGCGTGTGCAACTGGGCGGTCCCCGCGGACGACCCCAACCTGTACTGTCGCGGCTGTCGCCTGAACGACGTCATCCCCGATCTCTCGCGCCCCGGTGCGCTCGTGGCGTGGGGCCGCATCGAGCACGCGAAGAAGCGCATGCTGTACACGCTCTTCGAGCTTGGCCTACCGGTCGATTCGCGAGCGGAGAAGAAAGGCGGCCTCGTCTTCGAGTTCAAAGCGAACGACGCGCAGGCCGCATCGCCCGTCCTCACGGGCCATGATGACGGACGTATCACGCTCAACATCGCCGAGGCCGACAACCCCGGTCGAGAGAAGCTGCGCGAGCAGCTCGGCGAGACGTACCGCACCGTCCTCGGCCATTTCCGGCACGAGATTGGTCATTATTACTGGGACGTCCTCATCCGGGACACCGACCAACTCGCGCCTTTCCGGGAGCTCTTCGGCGACCCGGACAAGAGCTACGAAGCCGAGCTCGAACGTCATTACAAGCTCGGACCGCCGCCGAACTGGCAAGAGTTCTTCGTGAGCACGTACGCGACGATGCACCCATGGGAGGACTGGGCCGAAACCTGGGCTCACTACCTCCACATCGTGGATACACTCGGCACGGCGCGGACGTACGGAATGGCGTTGAAGCCCGAAGCCGCGGGCCTTTCTCGCCCCCCACGCGAGCTGAAGGTCAGCGCGCGCTCTGTGGATTTCGAGGATTTCGACGACCTCATCGGCGCGTGGTTTCCCCTGACCTTCGCACTCAACAGCTTGAATCGTGGTATGGGGCTTGTCGACATGTACCCGTTCGTGCTCTCGGAACGCGCGATCGAGAAACTCCGCTTCGTCCACGACGTCGTCGAGCGGGCGCACGCGTCGACGACAGGCCTTCGATGAGCGAGGTCACGATCCCGACGGAGCCCATCGGGAGCATTCCAAGACCCAGGGCACTGCTCGAGGCCATCGCGAGGGGAGACGACGACGCAGCTCTGGATCCGCTCTACGACGCCGCGGTCCGCGACACGATCACGCAATTCGAGGCGACCGGGTCCCCCGTCATCACGGACGGAGAGCAGAAGAAGTTCCACAATTTCTGGACATACTCGGTGCACGGGCTGCCAAATACGTCGGGCGACGGTTTCAAGATTCCGTTTGCGGCGGGCCACACACGGCGGATGCCTCGGCTCACTCGCGGTCCCTTTCGCTACAAGAGGTACGCCGACGCGTTTCTGGATCTCGCGCAACGCTACGCCCGCGTTCCCGTGAAGCAGGCCGTCATTTCGGCGTCCGCCTTGAGCCTCATGTATCCGGCCGAGGCGATTTCGGGATATTCGCGGGCGAAGTTTCTCGACGACCTGGTGGCCGAGCACGAGAAGGAGATCCGCCGTTGCCTGGCCAAAGGGGCGCACAAGGTCCAGATCGACTTCACCGAGGGCCGCCTGGCGATCAAGATCGATCCGTCGGGCCCACTCCTCACGAGCTTCGTCGATTTGAACAATCTCGCGTTGTCGCGATTCTCTGCCGAGGAGCGGCGGCGCCTCGGCGTTCACACGTGCCCCGGAGGCGATCGCGACTCGACGCACAGCGCAGACGTCGACTACGCCGAGCTCTTGCCCAGCTTGTTTCAGTTGCAAGTGGGCAATTTTTACATCGCGCTGGCCGGAGAACGCGATCGGGGCCGCATTCTGAAGATCATCGAAGAGCACCGGAAGCCCGACCAGCGCGTGTTCATCGGTGTCGTTGCTCCCATCGATCCGCGCGTCGAAACGCCGCAAGAGATCTGCGACGCGGTGCTCGAAGCCACCCGGCATATTCCGGTCGATCACCTGGGCACCACGGACGACTGCGGGTTCTCGCCGTTCAGCGACGACACGTCGACGAGCCGCGAGACGGCGTTCGCCAAGATTCGAGCTCGGGTCCTCGGCACCGCGCTCGCCGCGAAAGCGATCGGCGGGTAGAGGTGGACAACCACGACGAGGAGCGTTTGCTCCGCTCGGTCGCCCTGCAAAACGCGACCACGATCCTGCTGGCCAGGCAGCGAGCCGAGCAGGAGCTCGTACAGGCCAAAGAACGCGCCGAAGCGCTTGCCGCCGAGCTGAAGAGCGCGATGCGTGGCGCACAGCTCGGGGCGTCGGTGGGCCGTATCTTCACGGGGAGCGCTCCCAAGGCCGACCAACTTCGGGCGTGCACCGACGCGATCGTCGCCCATCTCGACGCCGCCTTCGCGCGCATCTGGACGGTCAGCCCGGACGGCAAAGTCCTGGAGCTCCAGGCGAGCGCGGGACTCTACACGCATATCGACGGGCCGCATGCGCGGGTGCCCGTTGGGGCGTTCAAAATCGGACTCATCGCCGAGGAGCGCTTGCCGCATCTGACCAACGACGTGCAGCATGACCCTCGCGTGAGCGACCGGGGATGGGCGGTACGCGAAGGTCTTGTCGGCTTTGCGGGCTATCCGCTCCTCGTGCAAGACGAGCTTGTCGGCGTCGTAGCCATGTTTTCTCGGACGCCGCTCGCGGCAGACACCCTCGCTGCGCTCGCGTCGGTGGCCGACACCATCGCCATCAGCATCCGTCGGGGTCGGGCCGAGGCGCTACGCACGGAGGCCGAGCGCGCACGCGTGGACCTTCTCGCTCGCGAGCAGCTCGCGCGGGCTTCTCTGACGACGACGCTGAAAAGCATCGGGGACGCGGTCATCGCCACCGATACCTGCGCGAGGGTCACGTTCATGAACCCGGTCGCGGAAGCGTTGACGGGCTGGTCGGCGCAAGACGCGATGGGCAAGCCGCTCCGTAGTGTATTTCGCATCGTCAACGAGGGCACTCGGAAGGAAGTCGAGAGTCCCGCCGAGAGGGTCCTCCGGGAAGGGGTGATCGTCGGGCTGGCGAATCACACCGTGCTGCTCACACGGGATGGGGCGGACCTTCCGATCGACGACAGCGGAGCGCCCATTCGCGACGACGACGGCGCGATCAGCGGGGTCGTCCTGGTGTTTCGCGATGTCACCGCGCGCAAGGTCGAGGCGGAGCGACGGGAGTTTCTCGCCGAGGCCGGCCCTGCGCTCGCGACCGTTCTGAATGCGCGGTCCACGCTTGCGACCCTCGCGCGCGTCGCCGTGCCGAAGCTTGCCGATTGGTGCGCCATCGACATGCTGGGCGAAGACGCGCGGACGATCGAGCAGGTCGCCGTGGCACACGTCGATCCGGCCAAAGTCGCCCTCGCCGAGGAGCTGCGAAGACGATTTCCTGTGTCCCCGGAGGCGACATCGGGACTGCCGAAGGTGCTTCGCACGGGCGTCTCGGAGCTTTACCCTGACGTGCGCGACGAGCTTCTCGTGGCGGGTGCCGTGGACGCCGATCACCTCCGGCTCCTGCGCGAGCTTCGGCTTCGCTCCGTGATGATAGTCCCGTTGAGTGCACGCGGCCGCATCCTCGGAGCGATGACGTTCGTCCTCTCCGGAGCCGGCAGGCAATACGCCGCGGACGACGTTCGCTTCGCCGAGGAGCTGGCTCGCCGCGCGGCGATCGCCGTGGACAACGCGCGCCTCTACGAGTCCGAGCAGAACGCACGCCGCAACGCCGACATCGCGAACCGCGCGAAGGACGACTTTCTTGCGACGGTTTCGCACGAGCTTCGCACCCCCCTGAATGCGATGCTCGGCTGGACGCGCATCCTGCGGTCGGGCGATCTCACCAAGGAGAAGCAGAACCGCGCTCTCGAAACGATCGAGCGGAACGCCGTGACCCAGGCACAGCTCATCGAGGACCTTCTCGACGTCTCGCGGATCATCAGCGGAAAACTGCGGCTCGACGTGCAATCCGTCGAGATCACACACATCGTCGAGCACGCCATCGAAGCGCTACGCCTCGCCAGCGAAGCGAAGAGCGTCCGCATCGTGACCACACTCGACGAAAACGCCGGACCGATCATGGGCGATCCGCATCGTATTCAGCAGGTCGTGTGGAATCTCTTGAGCAACGCCATCAAGTTCACGCCCAAGGGCGGACGCGTCCACCTTGCGGTGGAACGCGTCGATTCGAGCCTGAAACTGACGGTGACGGACACGGGCCGCGGGATCGCCCCGGAGTTCTTGCCGCAAGTCTTCGAGCGGTTCAAACAAGCCGACGGAGCCACGACGCGGGCGTACGGAGGGCTCGGGCTCGGGCTTGCGATTTCGCGGCACATCGTCGAGTTGCACGGCGGCAGTATCCACGTGGAGAGCAAGGGCGAAGGCCTCGGCACGACGTTCACTGTCCTCGTGCCCGTGTCGCCCCTCCGGCAGGAGACGCGGGGCACCGCGTCGCGCCTCACCGTCAGCGGCGGGATCGAGCCCTTCGAGGGCCGTCCCGAGCTTCGCGGGCTAAAGGTACTGATCGTCGACGACGACGACGACGCGCGAGGCCTCCTGGTTGCGGTCCTCGAAAGCTGCGGATCGGTGGTGACGCCGGCTGGCAGCGCGGCCGAAGCGATGGAGAAGTTTTGCGCCGACAGGCCGGACATCCTCATCTCGGACATCGGGATGCCTGGCGAAGATGGCTACGCTTTGATTCGCAAAGTGCGCGCCCTCGGGTACGAAGCGGGCGGGAACGTTCCGGCCGCCGCGCTGACGGCGTACGCCCGTGCGGAAGACCGCCGCAAGGCGCTCGACGCCGGGTACATGATGCACATCCCCAAACCGGTGGAACCTGCCGAGCTCGTCGCCGTGATCGCGAACCTGACGCGATTCGCCGTTCGGGGGAGCTAGCGTTCGCCCGATTGTTGCTTACGTGCGAGGTATGGCTGCCAAGAAGACCAAAAAATACGGGCCCAAAGCAACGAAGAAAGTCGCGCGTGCGATGCACGAGATGAAGGAGGGGACGCTCCGCTCAGGCCGCTCGCGCAACCGTGTGTCGAGCCGCAAGCAGGCGATCGCCATCGGGCTGTCCGAAGCGCGCCGCGAAGGCGCCAAGGTTCCCGCGAAGAAGGGCGCGCCGCGCCGCCGCTCGAAGAGGAGCAAGGTCGCCTCACGGTCATGAGCGCCCCGGGCATCCTGCCGGGATCCCCTTATCCCCTCGGGGCCACCTGGGATGGGAAAGGAGTCAATTTTGCCATTTTCTCCGAGAACGCGGAGGCGGTCGATCTCTGCCTCGTCGACGCGGAGGGCCAGGAACGGCGCCTGCGTCTCCGGGAGCGAACCGCGTTCGTCTGGCACGGCTACGTGCCGGGCCTCGGGCCGCGTCAGCTTTATGGATATCGCGTTCATGGGCCGTACGAACCCGACCGAGGTCTACGGTTCAACGCCAACAACCTCCTCGTCGACCCCTACGCCAAGGCGGTCGACGGCCACGAGAGCTGGGAAGATGGTCTCTTCGCGTACGAGGTCGGGCACCCGGACGGAGACCGAAAGATGGCGACGGCGGACGCGCGCGGCGCGCCGCTGGGTGTCGTCGTCGATCCGGCGTTCGACTGGGAGGGCGACCGGCCGCCCGCGACGCCGTTCCACCGCTCGGTGATCTACGAGGTCCACGTCCGCGGCGCGACGATCAAGCACCTCGAGGTGCCCGAAGCGATCCGCGGCAAGTTCGCGGGCCTCGCCGCTCCGCCGATGCTGCGGCATCTCGAGGAGCTGGGCGTCACGGCCGTGGAGCTGCTGCCCGTGCACGCGTTCGTCGACGACAAGATGCTGCTCGATCGAGGCCTCAGAAACTACTGGGGCTACAGCACCCTGTCTTACTTTTCGCCCGAGTCGCGCTACCGCACCCGGGACTTTCCCGGCAGCGGGGTGCGCGAGTTCAAGTCGATGGTGAAGGCGCTGCACCGCGCCGGCCTCGAGGTGATCCTCGACGTCGTCTACAACCATACGGCCGAAGGCAATCACCTCGGGCCCACGCTCTCGTACAAGGGGATCGACAACCCGACGTACTACCGGCTCGTTCCGGGCGACCCCAAGTCGTATTTCGACTACACGGGCACCGGCAATAGCCTCAACGTGCGGCACCCGCAGACGCTGCAGCTCATCATGGACTCGCTGCGCTACTGGGTGCTCGAGATGCACGTGGACGGCTTTCGGTTCGATCTTGCGTCGACGCTCGCACGGTCGCTCCACGAGGTCGACCAGCTCTCCAGCTTTTTCACGATCATCCATCAGGACCCGGTGCTGAGCCAGGTGAAGCTCATCGCCGAACCGTGGGACGTCGGCGAGGGCGGTTACCAGGTCGGCAACTTCCCCGTGCGCTGGGCCGAGTGGAACGGCAAGTACCGCGACGCCATCCGCACGTTCTGGAAGGGCCAGTCGGGCGGGATGGGCGAGCTCGGCTACCGGCTCACGGGCAGCAGCGATCTCTACGAGAACGACGGCCGCCGCCCGTACTCGAGCATCAACTTCGTCACAGCGCACGACGGCTTCACGCTGCGCGATCTGGTCTCTTACGACCACAAACACAACGAGGCGAACGGCGAGGAGAACCGCGACGGCACCGACGACAACGCCTCCTGGAACTGCGGCGCCGAGGGGCCGACGGACGACGAGGGCGTCCGGGCGCTCAGGCGTCGCCAGGCCCGCAACCTGCTGGCGACGCTGCTGCTGTCGCAGGGCACGCCGATGATCTCGGGCGGCGACGAGTTCGGTCGCAGCCAGGGCGGCAACAACAACGTCTATTGCCAGGACAACGAGACGAGCTGGTTCGACTGGGTCCTCGACGCGGAACGGCGTGCGATGTTCGCTTTCACCCGCAAGGTCATCGGCCTGCGCGGCGCACATCCCGCGCTCCGTCGCGCCAAGTTCTTCAAAGGGCGGGCCATCTGGGGCCAAGAGGTTCGCGACGTGATGTGGTTCAACTTCGACGGTCGCGAGATGAACGACGCCGACTGGAGCACGCCGTGGGCCAGGAGCCTCGCGGTCTTCTTCGCAGGCAAGGGGCTCGACGCGACCGACGAGCGCGGTCAGCCCGTCGAGGACGACGACATGCTCCTGCTCGTGCACGGGGGACACGAGCCGCTCGACTTCACGCTGCCGAAGATCGGGGCCGGCGGCGGGCCCTGGAAGCTGCTGCTCGACACCGCAGATGACGACGCCGCGGGCGAGGGCGGTGACAAGGCCACACTGGTCGGCCGGTCGCTCCGGCTCTATGGCCGCAGCGCCTGCGACGCCGAACCATCCCCGTCTCGCAGCCCACGGACCGCTAGCGCGCGCCCGTTGTGATCAGGACCGCCACCGGCAAGACATCGAAGAGATCGCGAACGGCCACGGCGCCATCGGACGTGAGCCTCCGCCCGGTCAACACGTCGTCGTAGTGGCCGGCAGGCACGGCCACGGTGGCGTCGCCCCAGGCGTTGCCGACGCTCCATCGGTCCGTGCCCTCGACCAGTGTCAGACTGCGGCGCGTCACCGCGGTGACCGCGCGGCGTCCCGCGCCCTCACGGCGGAAGGCGACGAGGTGCTGGTCGAAGGGCGCACGTGCTTCGACCTTCTCGTAGGACCCGTCGCGGAAGAGAGCCGGCAGCTCGCGCCGCATGCGGAGGAGGGCATGACAGACGAGCATCTTGATGCGGCCGTCTTCGAACCGATCGAGCAAGTCGGCGGCGGTGCCGCTTCGGTCCTCCGCGCCCCGCAGCTGCTCGAGCCATGCGCGCCGCTGCTCGAAGTCGACCGCGCGCCGATTGTCCGGGTCGCAGAAGTCGAGGCACCAGAGCTCCGTGCCCTGGTAAACGTCGGGCACACCGGGGCAGGTGAGCTTGAGGGCGACCTGTCCCAGCGAGTTCGTCGCGCCGGCGCGCGCGATCGACGCCACGAACGCCGTCAAATCGTCGGAGAAACGCGCGTCGCCGAGCATTCCTCCGGTGAAGCGCTGCACTGCCTCGTCGTAGGCCTCGTCGGGGTGCGTCCAGCGCGTCTCGCGTTTTCCTTCTTTGGTGGCTTTGGCCATGTGTTCGCACGCACGACGCACGAACGCGTCCGGCAAGCCATGGCCGCGGGTGATCCCGAACGGCAGGGCGCCGACGACGGCCTGGTAGAAGTAGTACCGGTCCGAGGCGGTGACCTGGGGATCGGCGGCGGCGACCTGGGCACGCGAGCGCGCGATCTCTTCCCACGTCGTGACCCGCGATCGCCAAGCCTCCGGGATCTCGCTCAGCACGGCCAGCCGGGCGCGCGCGTCCTCGCCTCGTTTCGTGTCGTGTGTCGACGTGGCGAGCATCGAGGCCTTCCAGCGCTCCCGGCGTTCGACGTTCGCCGCGTGGAAACGGTCGATCGAGGTGCCGAAGAGGCCCGGGTGGCCGCCGACCTCGTTGAGCGAGAGCAGGCGAGGATATCGGTAGTAGGCGGTGTCCTCGACTCCCTTGGCCATCACGGGCCCGCTGACCTGCTGAAAGCGCATGCAGAATCCAACCTGCGCGGCGCGCTCGTCGTTGCTCACGGGCTCGCGCCGCCGCAGCAGGAGCATGTCCTGCAGGAAGTCGAACACCGTCGTTGCCAATTCGGGGAGGCGGCGCTTGGCTCGCGCGATGGCCGCGTCGACGAGCCGTTCGTCGCGCGGCTCGGGCGCGCCGTCGGCCCGGACGAAGGTGCGGTACACCGGGAACGCAGCCAGCGTTTCGAGAACGGCCGCCGTCAAGCTCCGCAGCGTGAAGTCACGCGACCTGCGGCGCGTGATCGCGAGCCGCTCGAGCGCCTGAGCCAGTAGGTGGACCTCGCTCGCGAGGTCCGACATGAGGACGGCGCGCTTGGCATCGGTCGCGATGGCGTCGAAGCCCGACGTTTCGCCCGTGAAGTCCCGGTACGCGCGGGTCATGGCAGCTTCGGCCGCGGGGTCGACCCAGAGGCCGTCGACGTCGGCCAGGAAGTCGTAGCCCGTGGTCCCGTCGATCCTCCAGCCGCGGGGCAACGCCTCGCCCGGCTCGAGGATCTTCTCTGCCACGAGGTAGATGCCGGACCGGGCGCTGGGCCCGAGGGCTCCTGTCGCCGCGTCCTGCAAGCGCTCGAAGTAACCGGCCGGATCGCAAAGGCCATCGGTGTGATCGAGTCGAATCCCGTCAAGGCGGCCGTCGCCGATCAGGCGCAGGACGAGCGCGTGTGTCGTCGCAAAGACCTCTGGGTCTTCCATGCGCATCGCGGCGAGCCCGGCGACGTCGAAGAACCGGCGGTAATTGATCTCCTCGGCAGCGACGTGCCAGTCGGCGAGGCGGTAGCTCTGCTCGAGAAGGAGCGCGTCGAGCGCGTCGAACGAGCGCGGCACTCCCGGGGTTCCGTTCAAGCGGTGCACGGCGGCATCGACGAGCGCGGCGGCTGGCGGTGCCGAATCGAGGAAGGACTCCAGGCGGCGCTTGATCGCGCGCCGATCGCGGGCTCGTTCTCGCCGGCGATCGCGGGGCGCGTGGCGGCACTCGGGCAAGCGCGCCATCGCCGCCGCGATGTCGACCAGCTCGTTCGCGCACGGATCGCCCGGCGGCCGCGCCGTCGCCGCCGCCCGCAGGAGCCCGGAAGCGCTCGAGGGCCCCACGGGCCACCTGTGATCGAAGTACGTGACGCAGAAAGCCCCGCCGGCGCGCGCTACGCGGAGCTCACCTCGCTCGAGCACGTCACCGTACGGCGCGCCGAGCATCGGCAGCAGCACGGTGTCGAGCAGAGAGGCCTTGGGCGGGTGCCAATCGACGTCGAAAAAATCCGCGTAGGGCGACTGCGGCCCGTCCTCGAGCACGTCGTTCCACCACGCATTTTCGCCCGAGGTGACGCCCATGTGGTTCGGCACGAAGTCGACGATGCGTCCGATCCCGCGTCGCCCGAGCTCGTCGGCCCAGGCCAGGAACGCCGGTTCGCCGCCGAGGGCCTCGTCGATCCGTGACGGGTCGACGAGATCGTATCCGTGGGTGCTTCCCCGCTGGGCCTGCAGGACCGGGGAGAGGTAGACGGCACCGACCCCGAGGTCGTCGAGGTAATCGGCGAGCGCCCGTGCGTCGTGCAGCGTGACGCCGGCGTGCAGCTGCAGTCGATACGTGGACGACGGCGGTTTCATGGCACCGCTCGTCCGGCCTCGCCGGCAGCCGCGGCGAAAAGCACCGCGGCGTGGGGGCCGAGGGTCCCGTCGCGCCACGCGCCGTCGTGGCTACCGACGAGTCGCTCGGCCGTGCGGGGGATCGTCGCCGTGGAGATCGGTGCCGCCGTCGCGCCGAAGTTGACGACGAGCGCGCGCCGGGCCGGCCCCGGGAATCCTCCGTCGCCCGGCTGCCCGTCACGCGTCACGAGCAGCACGTCGGCGAGAGCCGTCGCGCGCAATCGCTCGCGTCCAGTGGCGGCCATCACGGCATCGGTGCGCCGCAGCTCGAGCATGCGCCTCACGACGGCCAGCAGCGCGGCCCCGGCCGGCGACGAGCGCTCCCCCCACGCGAGCTTCGAACGCAAGAACGTCTGCTCCGATTGCGGATCGGGCACCTCGGCGCGTGCCTCCCCGTCCGCGAACGACGCGAACCGCGCGAACTCGGCGCGACGACCCACGGTCACCTTGGCGCCGAGCACTGGCTCGTGATCGCTGAAGTAGAGAAACGGTGTCGACGCGCCCCATTCCTGGCCCATGAAGAGAAGGGGGGTCGCCGGCAGGAACAAGAGCAGCATCGAGAGCGCCGCAAGCCGTTCGCCCTGCGCGCTCGAGAGGACGCGATCGCCCAAGGCCCGGTTGCCGATCTGATCGTGGTTCTGCAATGCGTAGATCAGGTTCGACCCGACCAGCACCCCGGCCGGCTCGCCACGGGGGCGTTCCGTCAGCGGCCAGCGTTGCCCCTCGTACAGCCAGCCGCGTTCGATCGTGCGCGCGAGCTCTTCGACGCGTGGCGTGAAGCCCGCGTAGTAGCCGTCGCGTTCGCCCGTCGCGAGGACGTGCACGCCGTGGTGAAAATCGTCGGCCCAGATGCCGTCCATTCCGAGCTGTCGCACGACAGCAGGCAGATTGCGCTCGTCTTCGGCCACGAGCAGGCGGCGCGGCGACAATTCCGCGACGTCGTCGGCCAGCTCGCGAAGGATGTGTTTCTCGCGCCGATCCACGATGGCGTGCGTGGCGTCGAGGCGAAGGGCGTCGAAGCGGTACTCGACGAGCCATGACCGCGCGCTGCCGAGGACGAGCGCGCGCATGAAGGGATTGTCGAAGTTGGGCGCCGCGCCCCAAGGCGTCGGGACATCGTCGGAGAAATAGTCGCGGCTGTACGCGGGCAGGTAGTTCCCGTCCGGGCCGAAATGGTTATAGACGACGTCGAGCGCAACACTGAGACCGAGGCGGTGCGCCTCGTCCACGAAGGCCCGCAGGTCGCTTGGCGTGCCATACGGAGCGAACGGCGCGAAGAGAGCCACGCCGTCGTAGCCCCACCCGCGGCGCCCAGGAAAGGCGGCGATGGGCAGGAGCTCGACCGTCGTGACCCCGAGGTCGGCGAGCTCGGCGAGGTGGGATCGGGCCGCGGCGTACGTGCCCTCGGGCGTGAAGGTGCCGACGTGAAGCTCGTAAAAGATGGTCTCGTCGAGGGGACGGGAGCGCAGCGGGTGCCGCCACGGGTAGGACGGGTCGACGACGGCCGCCGGTCCGTGCACGCCGTCGGGCAGCCACCGCGCATAAGGGTCGGGCAAGCGGCGACCGTCGAGGCGAAAGAAGTAAAGCGCACCCGGCCGCAGGTCCTGCGCCCGAGCTTCGAACACCGGTCCGACGTCCTCTCGGCCTGGGGCAAGCGCGATCGTGCGGAGAGTTTTGCCTCCCTGGTCGACGATTTCGGCCAGGACTTCGGTCGCCGGCGTCGCGTAGACGCGGAAGGTGACCCCCGCGGGATCGCAGTGAGCGCCGAGTGCCGGGACCGGGCGGGACAGTGGGCCGGTCGAGGGCACGGCGCATGTTCAGAGCACGCCCGGTGCCAACGACCGGTGGCGAGGGCGGCAGGTGGTGCTCTTTGAGCCCCTTCGGTTCACGAAAGGGCTTGTTTTCTTGAGCGGGGGAAGGGATTCGGATCCTCGACGTCCACCTTGGCACGTCTGTCGCGCGAGTCGGCGGCCCGACAAAACAAGCGGTATCGTGAGGAGCGACGCGCGCGATCACACCACTTTCACACCACTGGGTGGCTTCCCGGTCCTGTGTGGAGCGCGATAGCGAACCGACGCAATGAACGCCGAGAGGGCGGGCGGCGTTTGCCGTCGGGACGGATGGTAGAGGTAGTAGCCGGGAAACGGCGGACACCATTTCTCCAGAGCGCGAGTGAGCCGCCCGGCTGCCACGTGAGCCGTCACCGTGTCCTCGTACGAGTACGCGATGCCGTGGCCGGCCAGAGCCGCGTCGAGGATCAAGTCGCCGCTGGTGAAAGACAAAGGACCGTCCACGCGAAGCTCGAACGGACGGCCTTTCTCCTCAAATTCCCACGGCTGGAGACCGCCTGCTCGCAGATTGCGATAGTTGATGCAGCGATGGCGTGACAGGTCGCGAGGGGTTCGGGGCGGCGGATGGCTAGCAAAGTACGAGGGGGCGCCCACGACGGCCATTTGCAGATCGGGACCGACGCGGACCGCGATCATGTCCTTCTCGACGAGTTCTCCGAACCGGATGCCCGCGTCGAAGCGGCTCGACACGATGTCGGTCAGAGCGTCTTCGACCACGAGTTCCACATGAACGTCGGGGTAAGCGGCAAGGAAGCTGGGCAGACCGGGACCAACGCCAACGGCACGCTGCACGAGCCAGCGGGCAGGGCCAGCACCGTCAGGTGTAGACGCGCGTCGTCGGGATCGCGTAGCGACACGCGAAGAAACACAGGGCGGACCGAGACTGTTCCGCCGTCACCCCCCGGCGTGCGCCCCGGAGTGGTGAAGCCTCCGCCGCCTCCCTCGGGCCGCTCCGGCTTCACAGCACTTTCACACCACTTCGCCAGTGCTGTTCAGTGATCTCCCGTGCTTCCTCGGGGACGGGCCGCCGCTGGCGAGGCCGCGCTTTCCCCGGCTAAACGTCGGGAACTTGTAGAGCGGGAGAAGGGATTCGAACCCTCGACGTCCACCTTGGCAAGGTGGCACTCTACCACTGAGTTACTCCCGCAGAACGAGGCGCGCTTGTTACCCCGCGCGATCCGGCCTGTCAACGACACCTCTCTTTCGAGAGGGATTCACCCGGGCGCGTGACCTGGCGACTGCGGCCCCCAGCGCTCCCACCGCTTCGACGCCGACGCCAATCGCCCCCCCGAGCGCCGTGGCGGCGATCCTCGCGAGGGCGACCTCGCCCTCGGGAAGGCCGGCGAGCGAAAGAATGAGCACCACGTGTACGGTGACGCAGGCCGAGAGGAGACCGTAGGTCGCCTTCTGAAAGAAGTACGCGCCGAAGGCCGCGGCGACGACGAATACCGCGAGGACGACCCACGACGGATGGAGAGCGACGATGAACGCCGAGGCGAGCGCGGCACCGCCCACCGTCCCGCCCGTTCGTGCAAGCGCGCGCGCGATCGTGCTCCGCGCCCCGGGCCGCAGCACGAGCAGCGTGGTGAGTGGCACCCAGTAGCCGCTGCGCAGGTGCATGGTGTGTTCGATCCCCGCGGCGAGGGCGAGGCCCACCGCGAGGTGCACGGCGTAGTGCGGCGTCTCGGGCTCCGTCGGTGGTTGCGGCGGGAGGTGGCGGTGCAGCGCGTGCCGGGCGCACGTGATGAGGGCAGCCTGCAGAAGACCCCCGGCGACGATGACGATCGCACGTCGCTCTGCGCCGTGCAGCGAGGCGGGGTAGCTCGTCGCGACGACCCCGGCGAGCGCGCATTGCAGCGCGATCCATGCGACGCCCGGGCCCCTTGGCAAGGCCACGCCGCACAACGCGCCAAGGCACGCTGCGAAAGCCACTACTGTCACGTCGTTCCATGCGGCGAACGAGCCGACGACGGCGGACGCGCCGATGGCGCCCGACGCAAGGCCAAGGAGCAGCCAGTTGGAACCGCGCACCCCGAGAGGAGCGCCGAAGCCAACGGTGAACGCCCCGCCGGCCGCGAGCACGCCCACGAGCGGCTTGCCCGTCACCGCGCCGAGCGAGAGCGCGACGGCGATCGCCGGAACGCGGAGACCGGCGCCCAGCGGGTCGAGCGTCCACCCGCTCCCCGTGAGACCGCCGAAGGAGCGAACGGTCTTCGACACGAGGCGCGCGAGCGTCCCTTGCACGTCCGCGGGGGGCACTCGCCAACTATACGAGTCCCCGATCTCCCCGGGTGCGACCGTCTGGTCGGGGTCTCCATCGAAGCGCTATGGTCGCTGCCCCCATGACGGCCGCCGCTGCTCCCCGCGCCGCGTTGCGGTCGCGCGACTTTCGCCTGTACCTGGCGTCGTGGCTTCTCACGAACCTGGGCGCGCAGATGCTCGCGGTCGCGGTGGGGTGGCAGGTCTATGCGACGACGCACCGTGCGCTCGACCTCGGGTACGTGGGGCTGGCGCAGTTCGTCCCCGCCTTTGGTTTCTCGCTGCCGGCGGGGCACGTGGCGGATCGCTTCGATCGCGCTCGCATCGTGGCGTGGTGCAATATCGTGCTCGCCCTCTGCGCGGTCGCTCTCGCGGTGATCGCGTCGTGCGGGACGACCAGCGTGGCGCCCGTCTACGTGGTGCTGTTCTTCGTCGGTGTGGCTCGTGCCTTCGAGGGGCCCGCGGCCCAGGCGCTCGTGCCCGGTCTGGTACCGCCCGAGCACTTTCCCAATGCCGTGACGTGGGGGTCCACGGTGTGGCAGGTCTCCACCATCGTGGGGCCGTCGCTCGGCGGCGTCCTCTACGCCGTGGCGCACGGCGCCACCTGGGTCTACGTCGGCTCGGGGGCCTTGCTCGCGATCGCAGCCGCTCTCTTGCGGCCCTTGCCGGTGTGCGCCCCGACTGGGGACGCCCAGGGCGTATCGCTCGAGACCGTCTTCGCCGGGTTCCGATACGTGCGGCAGAACCCGGTGATCCTGGGCTCGATCTCGCTCGACCTCTTCGCGGTGCTGCTCGGTGGCGCCACGGCGCTGCTGCCCATGTACGCGAGCGACATCCTGCACGTCGGGCCGTGGGGGCTCGGCGTCTTGCGCAGCGCCCCCGCCGTCGGCGCAGCGGGCATGGCCCTCGGGCTCGCGTACTACCGGCCTCTCGAGCGGCGCGCTGGGCCGATCATGCTCGCCTGCGTCGCGCTCTTTGGCGGCGCCACGATGGTGTTCGGTCTGTCGCACAATTTCGCGCTTTCGTTCGCGTCGCTGCTCGTGCTGGGGGCGTCGGACATGGTCAGCGTCGTGGTGCGCTCAACGGTGGTTCAGCTGCGGACGCCGCACGAGATGCGCGGGCGCGTCAGCGCGGTGAACATGATGTTCGTCGTCGCGTCGAGCGAGCTGGGCGAGATGGAATCGGGATTGACCGCCGCGTGGCTGGGCGCCGTCCCCGCGGTCGTCGTCGGCGGGCTGGGCACCCTGCTGGTCGTCGCGATCTACACGCTAATCTTCCCCGACCTGCGAGCTGTGGACCGCCTGCAGGACGCGGGCAGACCGCCCGGAGAGAAGCCGTTGCCCGCGCCGATCGCGGCCCCCCTCGACTAAGTCAACGAAGCCACGCTTCGACACGGCGGTTGCGCTGACGGCCCTCTTCCGAGCCGTCGTCGGCCACGGGCATTATCGCTCCCATTCCGCGCTCGACCGCGACGCCGAGCCCCCGCGCGCGGAGCTGCTGCGCCACGACCGCCGCGCGCTCCCGCGAGAGGCGTAGCCCTTCGGTGCGAGCGACCTGGCCGTCCGAGAATCCAAGCAGCACCAGGTTCCGCCCGGCGTACTCCGGCCGCCCGAGCAGGCCGACCACGCGGTTCAGATCGCGCAGGGCGCGCGTGTCCAGGTTGAGGCCCACATCGAAGCGGAAGTCGACCGACAGGCGGCAGGCGCCGTGTACCGCGTCGAGATATTCGCGCGTGCATCCGAGGCAGGCGGGGCCGGACGTGTCGCACTTGGGCTGCAGGTCGACGAAGCCGGCGGCGCGAACGATCCTCTGTCCGTCGTCGGAGAGCGCGAAATCGACGAACTCGCGGGCGGTCGCCGACGCGCCCTGAGGCGCGTAGAGGTAGAGGCGCCGCGCGAGCGGATAATCCTCGGTCGCGACGCTCATCGGGGAGGGAAGCATCGGCACCGTGGCGGAGTCCTGCACCATGATGGCCTTGGCGCTGCGCACGTAGGGCAGGCCGATGAAGCCGACGGCGCCCGTCTCGGCCGCCACCGCGTCCGAGAGCTCTTCGCTGGACTCTTGCCGGATGGCCCCCGAGGCGAGCGGACGGTCCTCGAGGACGAGCAGGCGGAACGTGTCGTACGTGCCCGAGCGGTCGTCCCTGGCGTGGACGACGATGGGTCGGTCCTCGCCGCCGACGTCGGACCAGCGGCGGACGGTGCCGTCGAACGCGTCGCGGATCCGCGCCCTGGTGAGCGACGAGACTGGGTTGGAGGGGTTCACGATGACCGCGATGCCGTCCAGCCCGATGACGTGCTCGTTCGCCGCCGACGTGAGGTTTCGCAGCGCGGGGCCTTTCTTCATCTCGTCGTCGTGGACGCGCCGGGAGGCCATGCCCAGGTCGCAGGTCCCATCGAGCAGATCCACGAACGCAGTCGATGACCCGTGGGCGAACACCTCGATGGAGTCGACGCCGCGATCGGCGTCGCGCGCCTCGACCGACACCTCGTCGGACGCCGTCCGCCGGCGAACGATCGTGGGGGCCCCGGTGCTCCTGCGGAGGAACGCCTCCGCGAGAGCGGGGACCAGCTCCACGCCCATCGTGTTCGATCCGTGAAGTCGCAGCACGACGCGCGAAGGCGACGGCGCGACGAGCACCGGCGTCGCGATGGCCGCGGCGCGTGGCACGTCGCGGTTGCGTGTCCAGGCCGATACCGCCAGCGCGGCGCCGACGCCGACGGCCGCGACCGACCAGGCCATCCAGGGCGGCCGCTGCGCCGCGCGAGACTCGGTGGAGGGACTGCTCGTGGCGGGGGGCGGGCTCGCCGACGCGACGGACGCGTGGATCCGGAGGACGCCGGGCCGCGACGGATTGGGTGTCTCGACGGCGGTGATCGGCGTCTTGACGCGAAGGGCGGATGCGGCGCGAACGCGCGCCAGCGAAGGCGACGGCGTCGCGATGGGCTCCGGCGCGGGGAGAAGCGCGAGCGCGTCGAATGCCGCGCCACCCTCGGGGAACCGCTTCTTCGGGTCGCGGTCGACGCAGCTCGCGAACCACGCGTCGAACCCCTTCGGCAGTCGATCCTCGAAGCCGACTTCGGCCGCGCGCTGGGACGCCGGCGCCAGCGGATCGAGCAGCACTTCGCGAAGGACCGCCGCCGTCGCCACCGAAGGGGCGTTGGCCGCCGCGAAGTAGTGCCGCCCCGTCAGGACGAGAAACGCCAGCAGGCCGAACGCCCACACGTCGGCCTGGGGTCCGATGTGCTCGTCGATGGCCGCTTGCTCGGGCGCCATCCACGACGGCGTACCGAGGCCGACCGCGCTCACGTCGGATGCCACGGCGAGGGCCTTGGCGATCCCGAAGTCGAGCAGCTTGACCATGAAGGGTGCGCCCGCCTGGCGCGAGTGGGCGAGAAACACGTTCGCGGGCTTCAGATCCCGGTGCACGACTCCGAGCGCGTGAGCGGCGCGCAGGGCGTGGGCGACCTGCCCGAGGACCGTCAGCGCGTCGTTCCAGGCGAACGCGTCGAGCCGCCGGATACGCTGCGAGAGCGTCATGCCTTCGAGCAGCTCCATCACCATGAAGAGCAGACCGGTCGGCGGATCGAGCCCCGCGTCGAGCACCTGGGCGACGTGGTCGGTCGGCAGCGAGGCCGTCAGGCGAGCCTCGCGCACGAAGCGGGCGCGGAGCGCGTCGTCGCCGGCGAACTGCAGGCGCATGACCTTGAGGGCGCGGCGCGCACCCGTGGCTACCTGCTCCACCTCGTAGATGACGCCCATGCCCCCTTCGGCGAGCGGTCGCACCACGCGATACGACCCCGCGATCAAGGTGCCGACCCGCAGGGTCTCGCGCTCCGCAGTGCTCATGAAACCGCGCGTCGCATCCTGCTCCTTCGCGCGTGACCTTCGCGTTCCATCGTTGTGACGTCCTACTTCTTCTGGGCGAGGGGCTCGTCGTCGTAGTACCCGACGGCCGGCGAATCCTCTTTCACGAGCTTCATCACCCAGGCGCCCGCGCGGAATCCCTTGATCGGATCCACGCCGGACGCAAATGCGAATTTCTTCGAGTCTGGATAGCCGACGATGTCCATCGTCGTCGGCGTCGCGGAGCCCGAAACGCACAGATAGCGCAGCGTCGTGGTCCCGGTATTGGTGAGCGCGTGCGCGGATTCCGGACCGGCCGGAAAAGCGATGTAGTCGCCCCGCCGCACGTCGACTCGGTCCTTGCCGATGCGGGCGCTCCCGGTCCCCTCGAGGACGAAGATGGCCTCTTCGAAGGCGCTGTGAAAGTGATACGGGAACGCGGTGTTCCCCGGTGCGAGCTCGAAGTACGTGCACCCGATCCCGCGGCCCCCGGCCTCCGGGCCGAGGCGCCTTCGTTCGAAGGCGAACAGGCCTTGCGCCTGCTGGTCGGGCGCGATCTCGTCGACGTTCACCACGTGCGGATGTCTGCGGGTCGCGCTCATGCTGCTTCTCTCCAGTCGCCAAGATACACGCGCGCGCCGCGATCCCACACTACACAAGCAACTCGACCCCGCAGAGCACGCGCCCCGAATCGAACGCAAAGCGGCCGTCCAGGCGAGCGAGATCCTTGGGCCAATCCCGTTTCAACACGGTCACGGAGAAGCGACCGTCCCGCGGCGGCAGTTCGATCTCGACGTCGCGGAATTCGAGGAGGCGATGGGTCAGCGGGAACTGGCACTTGTAGAACGCTTCCTTCGCGCTGAAGACCAGGAGCGAATCCTCGACGAGAGGGCGCGCCCTTGGCTCGGGCGAATGCAGCCACGCGCGCTCGCGGTCGGTCAGGATCAGGTCCGCGACCCCTTCTTCGAGCTCACGGATCGTCTCGACGTCGATCCCCATCGATCGCACGGGGGGGCAGCGGCCCAGCGCGACCGCGCAGTAGTCCCGGGTGTGCGTGATGCTGCCGACGACCCCGTCCGGCCATGCGGGCGCGCGATCGGCGGCCGGCACGAGTGACACCGGCGCGATCCCCATGGCGGCGAGGCCTCTGCGCGCGCAAACGCGCGCCGTGGCGAACTCCGCACGCCGCTGCGCGACGGCCGCGCGAATGTGCGCGATCTCGTCGGGGTACAGATCCGCCTCGTCAGCAAGGCGCGGCACGCTCTCGGCGACGAAGCGGGCGTGCGGGACCAGGGCGCTCAGGACCGACGTCATCGCGCCGTCGTGATCGAGGGGCTCTCCTTCGCTTCGGCCAAAAGCTCGTCGCCTTCGAGGATTTCCTTCACGGCGTTGACGAAAGCGGCGCCGCGCATGCCATCCATCGCCACGTGGTCGAGCGAAAGAGAGAGGTGAATCATCGGACGGATCACTGCGACGCCTTCGCGTACGACGACGACATCACGTACCCGTCCCGCTGCGAGGACCGCGTCGGTGTGGAAACGCATCGGGGCAAAGACGTCGGCGTGCGAGTCGCACGCGACCTCGACGACGCCGGCGAGGCGCCGCCGCGTTCCGAACGCACCTCTGCGGCGCCGCGTGAGCCACCGCCGGAAAAAGCCGAACATGCCGAGCCATCCTCCGCGTGCCATGCGCGAACCTCCACGGCGGGCCTCGTCCGCGAGCGCGTCGTTCAGCTTCGCGACCAGGGCGCCGAGCGGCGTGCGATCCACGTCCAAGACGACCGCGGGTAGCTCGGCGGGCACGTCGTCCGACGACACGCCGATGTCGATGCTCGCCGGGGTGAGCCGGTCGTATCCGCAGACCATCTGGTAGATTTCCGGGTTTTGCGCCAGCGCGAGCGCCGTCGCTCGCACGATGACGTGCACGAAGGTCGCCGCCAAGCCGCGATCGCGCAGGGCCTGGAGCGCCTCCTTCGCGCGAGTCATCTCGGCGGTACGCTGGATGACACCACCGGGGGTCCCCACGACGCGTCGAGCATCGATCGACCAGCGATCGCGCGTCGGCAGGTCCTCGACGCGGTCGGCGATCGGAGCGACGAGCGCCTCGTCGGAGTGGCCAGCCATCGCGACCCTCACGCCGACTTCGACTGCGCGACGGCCTCGAGCACGCCATCCGATCGTTTCGCGTCGTGCGAACCGTCGGTCAGCATCGGGGCCGACGCGACCGGCGGTACGCGCGCCTCTTCGACGAGCTCGTCCCCTTCGAGCACCTGGGCAATCTCGTGGAGGATCGCCGCGGCGCGTGAGGCGTCGACGGTGGCGTGGTTGGAACAGATGGTGAGCGTGAGCGTCGGGCGCACCTCGATGCGTCCGTCGACGGCCACGGCGGTGTTCTGCACCTGCCCGGAGCTCAGGATGGACCCCGCATAGAACTGCAGCGGGATCGTGGAGTCGGCGGTCGGGACGCTGGTGACCTGGAACGTGCCGACGAGCCGCCGCCGGAACCAGAAGCTCCTTTGCAGCATGCGGATGACGAACCGCCGGAAGAACCCGAACGGCGTCATCCAGCCGACCCGCTGAAGGTTGACCAGATCGACTGCCTCCTTCGCGCGAGCGGCCGTCGTCGCCTCGGCAACGACCCCCACCAGATCGCGCAGGGGGACCTGCTCGACGGCCGGCAGGACGACGACCGGGGCGTAGGTCGTCTGCCCGAGCATCGAGAGGCCGATGTCGGCCGATCCCGGGGTGATCTTGCGGTAGCCCACGATCGTTTCGTGCAGCTTGGGGTTGCGAGCGAGCACGAGCGCAGCCGCGCGCACGATCAGGTGTGTGAACGTGCCGCGTACGCCGCCCTGGGCCAGGAGCGCCAGCGCCTGGGTCGCGCGCGTCATGTCGACGGCCCGCTGGGCGAACGACGCGGGCGTCGGGATCACGCGGAAGCCGTCGGCCAACCACCGCTCGCCCATCGGGATCGTCGTGATCTGGTCGACCCCCGCGGGCGTGCGCAACGCGACGACCCGCGCGGGGCCCGCCTGGACCATGGCTTTCGAAGGGCTCGCGTCGGCCATGAGGACGGGGCTGGCGCTCGCCTTGTCCGCGGTGCCGTTCGGGAGCGCGGGCGCCGAGGGGGCAGGCGCGCTTCCGCCCGAGAGGCTGGGGACCGAGGCGAGCAGGTGCGCCGCGATGAGCGCCGGCGTCGGATAGTCGAAGGCAAGGTTCGCCGTCAGCGTCGCGCCCACGCGGCGTCCGAGGGCATTGCGCAGCTCGACGGCCATCAACGAGTCGAGCCCGAGATCCCGGAGCGGTCGGCCGAGCGGAACCGCCGCTGCGCGTCCGAGCGACAGCACGCGCGCGACCTCGGCGCGGACGATCTGCACTACGGCTTCGGCGCGCTGTTCGCCCGAGAGGGTCGCGATCTCGCTGGCGAAGCTCTCGGTCTTCGCGGCGGCGCGTGTCGGCGCCGGACGCACCAGGCCGCGCCACACGGGCGGCACCGCGGCCCCGAAGCTCCTGGCCGCCGCGCGCAGATCGATCGGGACGACGACGAGCTGTGGCTCGCGACGGTCGAGGGCCTTGTCGAAGAGCGCCATTCCGATCGCCGGCGCGATCATTCCGAGGCCCTGCGCCGCCCAGCGCGCCTGGAGCTGAGCTCTCAGGCCGGCGGCCTTCCCGACCTCTGCCCAGGGGCCCCAGGCGAGGCTCGATGCGCGCTTGCCCTGCGCCTGCCGGTGGACGGCGAGCGCGTCGAGGCACGCGTTCGCCGCCGAGTATGCGCCCTGCGAGACGTTGCCGAGGGTACCGACCACGGACGAAAAGAGGACGAAGGCATCGAGATCGGCCCCGCGGGTCAGCGCGTGCAGGTTCCATGCGCCGGCCACCTTGGGACCCATGACCTTGGCGAAGCGCTCCGGCGTCTGATCCGAAAGCACGCCGTCGTCGAGGACGACCGCGGCGTGAACCACCGCGCGCAGGGGAAGCTGGGGGGGGATGGCGTCGAGGACGCGCGCGAGCGCCGCTCGATCCGCGACGTCCACGGCCGCCACCGTGACGCGTGCGCCGAGGGCCTCGAGCTCGGCGACCGCTGCCGCGGCACCGGGGGTGGAGGCGCCACGGCGCCCGGTGAGCACGAGATGCTTCATGCCGCGAGCGGCCAGGTTGCGCGCGACCTCGAGGCCGAGCGCGCCGAGACCGCCGGTGATGACGGCGGTGCCTTCGAGGCGGAACGCGGGCCGAGGGAACATGAATACGAGCTTGCCCACGTGACGGGCCTGGGCCATGAACCGGAAGCCGTCCTCGGCTTCGGCAAGCGCGAATTCCTTGGTGGGCAACGGCTTGAGATGGCCCGCCTCGAAGGCGTCGACAACCGTGGCAAAGAGGGTCGCAATGAGGTCCGGGTCGGCGCCGAGCAGGTCGAAGGCGCGGTAGGTCACTCCCGGGTACGCCGCCGCCACGGCCTCGGCGTCCCGGATGTCGGTCTTGCCCATCTCGATGAATCGGCCGCCTGGTCGCAAGAGCGACAGGCTCGCGTCGACGAGCTCTCCTGCGAGCGAATTGAGCACGACGTCGACGCCCTCCGATGCCGCACCGAACGTCGCGACGAACGTCTTGTCTCGGGAGCTGGCGATCCGCTTCACGCCCAGGGACCTCACGACGTCCCACTTGGAGGGGCTCGCGGTCGCGAGCACCTCGGCGCCGATGCGCTGCGCGATCTGGATGGCGGCCATCCCGACGCCCCCCGCCGCGGCGTGGATCACGATGCGCTCGCCCCGTTTCAGCCTGGCGAGGTGGCGGAGCGCGTACTCCGCCGTCAAGAACACGGCGGGAATCGTCGCGGCTTGCTCGATCGAGACCCCGCGGGGGACGCGAGCGACACGGCGCGCGTCGATCACCACGAAGCGAGCCATCGATCCGGCGGCCATCGCCATGACGCGATCCCCGACGGAAAAGCGTGTCACGCCCGATCCCACCCGGGCGATCACGCCAGCGCACTCGGTCCCTATCGCGCCGGTATCGACCATGCCGAGTGCACCGAGGACGTCGCGGAAGTTGAGGCCCGCGGCGGCTACCTCGATCTCCACCTCGCCCGGTCCCGGATCTCGACGTGGCGTGGCGACGAGTGCGAGGCCCTCGAGCGTCCCTTGTTGCTTCGCCACGAGCCGGAAGTTGGGAGCGTCGGGGACGGCCGCGGGCGCCGCCGCTCGCGCCAGCCGGGCCACCGATCGCGCGGTACCCCGCCACGCGATCTGCGACTCGTCGTCGTCCGCCGCGATCTCCCGCGCGAGCACGGCGGCGATGTCGTCGTCCGGCCCGACGTCGACCAGAGTGCACCGGAGCTCCGGCCGCTCGAGCATCAGCGTCCGACCCAGGCCCCACACGGCCGCGGACGCTGCCGCGACGTCCGCGCCGGCCTGCACGGCCACCGCGCCTCGTGTGATCCACCAGACGCGCGTCGGCTCCTTTCGATCGGCGAGCGCGCGGAAGATCGCGAGCCCCTCCGTCGCCGCGCGGAGCGCGCCCTCCGCGTCGTGCCGTGGCTCCCAGGCGCAGACGACGTGCTGGGCGCGCGTGCCGCGCAGCGCGTCGAGTGTCACGACTTCGGTCGTCGAACCGCCGGCCCGCAGCGCGTCGGCGATCCGTCCAGCGGCGTCGCGGTCGCCGATCGAAACCACGGCCCATCGAGCGACGGCCGTCGACGCCCTGGGTGGGGGTGCGTCGGTTGCCGTCCAGTCGAGGCGATAGAACGCGTCGGGCAACGTGCCCCGCGCCGCCCGCGCCGCCGAGATTTCCCCGCGTCGCAGCCGCAGTCCTTCGACCTGCGCGATGACGGCGCCCGTGGCCGTCATCAGGATCACGTCCGCCGCGACCCCATCGCTCGCCTTGGTGTCGAGGCGAACGTGCACGAGGGCCGACGAGGCTCCGGGGCGGCGCACATCGAAGCGCGCGATCTCGAAGGGCAGCGGAACACCCGCCCCGTCGAGCGCCGCGGCCGCGATGACCGATTGCAGGGCCGCGTCGAGCAGGGCCGGGTGGACTCCGTAGCTCTCCGCGTCGAGCCCTGCCGGCAAGGCCACCTCGGCCAGCGCTTCGCCCGGTCCGCGCGACAACGCCTTGAGGCCCTGGAAGGCGGGGCCATAGCCAATCCCGAGGGCCGCGAAGCGACGGTAGGCCTCGTTCGCGGAGACCACTTCGGTGCACCTGCGGCGGATCGAGGCCACGTCGACCGTTTCGGAAGCGCGGACCGGAGCGACGCTCACCTCGCAGGTCGCGTGGGTCGTCCACCCGTCCGAAGGCGCCGCGTCGCTCGCGCGGCTGTGGAGCGAAGCCTGCGCGCCGTCGCTCGTGACGACGACCTGCACGACGAGCGCTCCGCGCTCCGGGACGATGAGCGGCGCCTGCAGCACGAGGCCCGAGAGGCTCGCGTCCTGGCCCCCGGCGTGATCCTCCGCCGCGGCGCGCAGCATCTCGGCGAGCGCGGCGCCCGGGACGACCGTCACCGCGCCGACCCGGTGGTCGGCAAAGAACGCCGGATCGCCCGCCGCGATGCGCGACTCGTACACGGCGCCGGCTCCGGCAATGGCGATTCGTACGCCGAGCAGGGGGTGCGCGGTGGCCTCGCCGCCTGCGTGCTTCTTGGGTGCAGGGGGCAACCAGTGGCGCTCGCGCTGCCAGGGGTAAGTGGGCAGGGGTACGCGTCGCGCCGTCGGTGCAAAGAGGCGAGTCGGGGCGAGCTCGAGCCCGTGGACGTGGAGCATCCCGAGCGATTCGAGCATCGTGCGGCGCTCGGGCTGGTCGCGCCGGAGCGACCCCACGGTGAAGCCCGGCGCCCGTTCTTCGGCGCGGATGGTGTCGATCGCCTGTGCGAGCACCGGATGGGGGCTGACCTCGATGAAAAGGGTGAAGCCCTGGGCCAGCATGGTCTTGATCGCGTCTGCGAACCGGACGGGCTGGCGCAGGTTCTTGATCCAGTAGTCGGCCGTCAGCTCGGGGCCCTCGATCGCGGTCCCATCGACGGTGGAGCGCATCGGCATCGACGCCGCGCGAGGGGTCACGCCGTCGAGCTGCGCTCTCAGGTCGTCCAGGACGGGATCGAGCTGTGGGCTATGGGCCGCGATGTCGACCTTGATCCGGCGGCAGAAGACACCGCGCCCTTCGAGCGTCGAGAGCACCTGGGCCATCGCGACCGGCTCACCCGACAGCACCGTGGACCGCGAGCTGTTGCTCACGGCGATACCGAGGCGATCCTCGAGGCCGCGGATCGCCGCTGCCGCGTCGTCCATCGACAGCTCGACCAGCGCCATCTCGCCCTTGCCCGTCAGCCGCTGCATCATCGCGCTGCGGCGGCAGATGATGGCCGCGGCATCCTCGAGCGAAAGCGCGCCGATGACGTGCGCCGCGGCGATCTCGCCCATGCTGTGCCCGACGACACCGTCGGGCTCGACGCCCCACGACCGCCAGAGGGCGGCGAGGGCGACCTCGAGCGCGAACAGGAGCGGTTGGACGACGTCGATGCGATCCATGGTCGACGGCTCGACCGACGCTTCGAGCTTCGCGATGACCGACCACCCCGTCTCGAGGGCGATCACGCGGTCGCACGCGGCCAGCGCCTCGGCGAAGACGGGCTCTTCGCGTAGCAGGCCACGGCCCATTCCGAGCCACTGCGATCCTTGCCCGGGGAACACGAGCGCCAGCTTGGGCGTCGCCCCGTCGCGCGGTACCGACGGGATGTCGGCCGACGCGTCCGCGCTGGCGGCGCCGAGCGCCTCGAGAAGGGCGTCGCGATCCGGTACCGCGAAGGCCAGACGCGACTCCATCGCTGCGCGCGTTGCCATCGCGCTGAAGGCGATGTCGGCGAGCGGCACCGACGGGTGGTCGATCACGTGCTTCTGGAGGCGCGCGGCCGCGACGCGTACGGCCTCCGGCGTCCGGGCCGAGACGACGACCAGCTCCGCGGATCGCAGCGCGCCCGCGCTCGACGATGGCTCGGCGGAGACCTCGCAGCCGGCGACGTACATGCGTCCGGCCGTCTCGCGCAGCGTCATCGGCTCGGCTTCGTCGCGCGCGGCGCAACCCACGACGCGTCCGGCGGCGCCCGCGTGCGTGATGCATTGCTCGATGAAGAGCGCCAGGATCGGGTGCGGGTCGACCTCGACGAACACCGTGGGCCCGCGCTTGGCGAGCCGCTCCACCGTCGGGGCGAAGAGCACAGGTCGGCGCAGGTTGCGCACCCAGTACTTCGCGTCGAGCGCCGCGCCGTCGACCGGGGCCGCGTCGACCGTGGACCAGAACGCCACGTCGCTCTTGCGAGGATGGATCGTCGCGAGACGTCGCTCGAGCTCCGGCAGGAGCGGCTCCATGTACCGCGAGTGCGACGCGTAGTCGGCGCGGACGATGCGCGCCGGGATGCCTCGCTTTTCGAGGTCGGCGTGCAGCGCGAGGACGACGTCTTCCATGCCGCCGACGACGGTGCTCTCGGGCGCGGCCGCGACGACGACGGAGAGCCCGTCGCCAAAGGGGGCGATCGCCTCGTTCGCCGCGTCGATCGACAGGCCCGTCACGATCATCCGCCCACGCGCGGCCTTCTCGACCAGGAGGTTGGTCCGTACGCACATCACGCGGACGGCGTCCGGAAGCGACAGCGCGCCGGCGACATGCGCCGCGGCGACCTCGCCCATGCTCTGGCCGACGACCGCGTCGATCGCGACGCCGCGCGCCTGCATGGCGCGGGCGAGCGCGACCTGCATGGCGAAGAGCGCAGGCTGCACGAAGTCGGTACGCTCGAGCGCCGCGGGGTCGTCGCTGGCGAGCCGCGGCAGCAGCGACCACCCGGCGATCTCCTGGATCGCCTTGTCGCATTGCTCGAGGACGGCGCGCGCGACCGGCTCTTCGCGCAGCAGGGCGCGCCCCATGCCGAGCCACTGCGAACCCTGGCCGCCGAAGACCATGACGACCTTGGGGGCGATCCACGCGTCCGCGCCCACGGCGAGCCCCGGCAGCGGTGTCCCCTTGAGGAACGCGTCGAGGTGGTCGGCGAGCTCGCGCGCGGACGACACGGTCACCGCGAGGCGATGGGCCCCCGCAGGGCTCGCGGGCAGGGCATCCATCGCGGACGAAGACGCCGGCAGAGCGCGGAGCAGCGCGCCCGCGGCGTCCTTGAGACCGAGCTCCGTCGCAGCCGCGAGGCGCACCGAGCGGGCAGGCTCGGTCGACTCGAGGATGGCGTGCGCGTTGGTCCCGCCGAACCCGAACGAGCTGATACCGGCGATGCGGCGCCCGTCGTCGGCCGGCCACGGCTCGCGCGTCGCCTGCACGCGCAGGTGCAAGTCGTCGAACGGGATGTGCGGGTTGGGCTTGTGGAAGTGAAGGCTCGCCGGCAGCTGCCGATGCGTCATCGACAGCGCGATCTTGATGAGGCCCGCCATGCCGGCGGCCGACTCCAGGTGCCCGACGTTCGTCTTCACCGAACCGATGCGAAGCGGGCGATCCGCCGGGTGCGCCCGACCGATGACCGCGCCGAGCGCACCCGCCTCGATGGGGTCCCCCAGCATCGTGCCGGTGCCGTGCGCCTCGACGTACTGGATGTCCGCGGGCGGGATGCCCGCGTCGGCTCCGGCGTCGCGCAAGACACCCTCTTGCGCCTGTGGGCTCGGAGCGGTGAGGCCGTTGCTGAAGCCGTCGTTGTTGATCGCCGTGCCGCGGATGACGCAGTAGATGCGATCGCCGTCGGCCAGCGCGTCCGAGAGGCGCTTGAGCACGACGACGCCGCCGCCCTCGCTGCGCACGTAGCCGTTGGCCGCCGCGTCGAACGCCTTGCACCGCCCGTCGGGCGCAGCCGCACCGAACTTGGACATCGTGATCATGCTCTCGGGCGAGAGGATCAAATTCACCGCGCCCGCGAGCGCGACGTTGGATTCGCCTCGCAAGAGGCTGTGCCTGGCCAGGTGCAACGCGACGATCGACGAGGAGCACGCGGTGTTCACGTGCACGCTCGGCCCCAGCAGACCCAGCGTGTACGACACGCGTGCGGGCACGATGCTCAGGTCTTGCCCCGTCGCCGTGAACTGGCCGATGCCCTCGGTCGCCGCCTCGGGGACCCGCACGTAGTCCATCCACATGGCGCCGAAGAACACGCCCGTGCGGGTGTCTTTGAGGCGAGGGGGTGGGGTGCCCGCGTCTTCCAGGGCCTCCCACGAGAGCTCGAGCATCAGCCGCTGCTGCGGATCGACGTGGGCCGCTTCGCGCGGAGAGATCCCGAAGAAGCCCGCGTCGAACGACGCGACGTCGTCGAGGAACCCCCCGTAGCGCGCCGAGACCTTGCCGGGTGCGGCGCTGTCCGCGTCGAAGAGCGCGTCGTAGTCCCAGCGATCGCGCGGCACCTCACGGATCGCGTCGACGCCGTCGTGGAGCAGGCGCCAGAAGGCCTGCGGGTCCGGCGCGCCGGGCAATCGGCACGCGAGGCCCACGATGGCGATCGGCTCGTCGGCCGTGCCCTTTCGCCTGGCGGCCGCGGGGATCTCCACGGCCGTGGCCTCGCCCGCGAGGTGGCGGGAGAGATCCCGGGGCGTCGGGAACTGCCAGGCGAGGGTTGGGCCGAGGGCCCGCCCGAGCTGCGCGCCCAGGTGGGCGAGCATCGCCGTCGCCCCCAGCGAGTCGACTCCCAGGCGCCGGAAGCGCTCCGCGGGGTTGATCGCATCGGGCGAGACGCCCAGCTTCGTTGCCAGGTGCTGCTGGATCAGCTTGCAGATGGCTGTGGCGTCCATCCGAGAAGCCCATAGCGTCGCATAAAGGGCCGGAAGCGTCGAGCGGGCCCCATCCCTTCCTCCGACGTGCCGTGCAATCCGGGCAACCGGCCGTATGGCGCGGCCGCGCTACGCGAGGTTCAATACAGCGTGAGCGGCGTGATGCGCAGCCTTGGGGCGGGGGTGAAGTGGCTTTCCGCGGGGCTTTTGGTCGCCACCGCCTGCTCGTCGGCGTCGCCGCTACCACCGCTCCTCGCCGATTGCGACGCGGGCTGCACGACGCAAACCGGCGTGGGCGGAGGCGGCGTGGGCGACGACTCCGGCAGCGCCGCCTCGTGCGATCAGATGGATTTCTCGGGGTCTTCGCAATGCGATCAGTGCGCCGCGGCGCAATGTTGCTCGGCGCTGACCGGGTGTCTCAGCAGCGAGGACACGGAGTGCAAGTCCCTCTACATGTGCGAGGAGTCATGCGGCGGCCTTGCCACATGCGTCAGTAGCGAGTGCGGGTCATACTTGGGCGCCCTTGCAACGTTCAACGAGCTGGAGACGTGCCTGCTCGGGAAGTGCGCCGTATGCAGCGAATCGGGCATCGGCGACCCCTGCACCGGGAGCGCCAACGGGTGCGCCACGGGGCTCACGTGCACCGACGGCTGGTGCTCGGTGGACTGCACGGCGAGCACGGCGAGCACGGCGTGCTCGGGCCTTGGGCCGGGCGGGACCAATGCGCTCGGTTTCGCCAACGCGTGCCTCACGATCCCGGCAGCTGGCGACGTGTGCGTGCCGGGCTGCGCGTCGAACGCCGACTGCCCCCCCGAGACGCTTTGCTTACCGGCGACCGCGGTCGGCGGCGCCATGGTGCAGGTCTGCTCGCGCATCGCCGACGCCGGCCCCTGAGGCGGGGCCGGTGCGGCGATCGCGACAGCGTCAGTCGTTGCAGCAGTACGTTTGGGCGCCGTCCGACGCCGTGGTGGGCATGCTGCAATTGAGGTTGGATCCGAAATCCTCGTCCGGGGTGTCGCTGCCGGTGCACGAGAAGCCGTAAGACGACGGATCGGGGCACGAGACGCTGTCATCCTGGGTGCAGGTCGGGCCACTCACGCCCGTGACCGTATTCGTGTAGCAGCAGTAGGTGTCGGCACTGCCGACCGTCGTGGGCTCGCTGCAGACCAGGCTGGAGTCGCTCGCGTCGGGCGGCGGGTCACCCGCGTTGCAGCTGTAGCCCTGGGCCCCGCCCGCGCAGGACACGCTGTCGTCCTGCCCGCAGCTGTTGTCGCTGCTGGAGGTGGACGCGCTGGCGGTACAGCCGCCTGCACTGGCGAGAGCGCCGAGCAAAGCCACCGGCGCGAGCAGCCGGTACCCAGCGAAATGAACACAACTCGAAAGTGCGCGCATGATCTTCATCGCGAATGACCTCCCATAAAAAGTTCTACGCCTGCGGGCGTCGAACGTTCTCTCCCGAACGCACGACAACGACGATCAAGGCTCGAAGCTACCAGCGAAGCGACGAGCGCGCGGGCCTAAGTGGCGGGCGCGACCGAAGCGCATCGTACGATCGGCTACTGATGCGCCTCGTGTCGCGCCTCGCATCGCATCGCAAGCGGGCAGGGCTGAAGAAGCCGCTGTCAGCGGTGGTAGTGGTACCGCGCGTGCTCGTTCCAGTGAGACCGCCGGTCGTGCAGGAAGCCGGGTTCCGTGTGGTAGTAGTTCCACCCGCCCGGCCCGCGGAAAAACCAGTTGCCATTGTACCAGTAGACGGGGCGACCCTCGTAGTATTCAGGCTGCACCGTCGCGATGTAGGCGTCGGGCGGCGGCGGCGGTACGTCGGCGGGTGGCGGGGCGGGAGCCGGCGGCGGCGGGGGACCGTCCTGCGCGTGGGCGGGGGCCGGCGCCGCGATGGCAAGGGCGGCGAGCGGCAGCGCGACGACGAGCGTCTTCGAGAAGATCGTTTGGATTCGGTTCATGGGGATGCCCTCAGGTGCCGTTCTGGGTTCGCTTGTAGTTGGCGTGGTGCCGGATGATGTCGGCCACCTTCGTGCGCTGGTCGGGCGTGAGCACGGGGGTGACCGCTTCGTAAAAGCGCGCGATGCGCGTCGTGCCCCACGAAGCGATGTGCGCGTTGGCCGGACCGCCCGTCGTGAGCGTCTTGGCGTCGAAGGCGTCGGCCTCGAACGCTGCGCCGAACGCCTTGAGGTGCGCGTCGCCTTCGCTGCGATCGTAGTGCTGCTTCACGGTCCCGATCGACGACTTGAAGCTCGCGCGGATCTTCTCTTCTTGATCCGGCGACAGGCCGACCTCTTTGGCGAGCTTGGCGAGGTGGCCGCCGTGGCCCTCCTTGGTCGTCGCCTCTTCCTCGGCGTTGGCGTGGTGCCACACGTTGAAGTGCGCCTCCACCTTGTCGACGAGCGCGATCCGCTGCTGCGGCGTCAGGATGCCGTGCAGTTGATTGAGCGAGTCGGCGATGGCGTCGTGCACGCCGGCTGACGCGGCGGCGAGCTTCTCGATGGCGGCGTCGACCTTGGCCTTGTCGATGCGGCCCGCGGCCACGCCGTCGGCCAGGATCGAGAGTACGTTCTTCTCGGCGTCGTGGGCCGGCTGCATCTTCGCGTGCATGTCGTCGCGAATCTTGACGATCGCCGCGTCCTGGTCAGGCGTGGTCCCGAGCGAGTCGAGGCTCATCGCGATGAACATCGCGAATCCGCCGTGGTGGTGATGCCGATGGTGCGCCTTCAGGTCCGCCATCGACTCGTCTTCTTCTTCGGCAGCCGGCGTCGTCCCCGCTGCGGCGACGTCGGACGTCGCCACGGGCGCCGGAGCGGCCGCCGAGCTGGCCGCGCTCGGAGCGGGCGCGTTCTGCGACGCCGCGGGGGGCGTGCCACCGCCGCAGCCGACACCCATCGTGAGGGTGGTCAGCAGCGCGGGTCCGAGCATCCACATCGATCGCGTACGAATCATTCGTGACCTCCTTCGGTGGTTGGACGGAAACACACCCGAAGCCCTTCAGTAAATGAGGTTCCGACCGGTCGGAGGATTCTCGTGTCTCGTCGCCCGTTGAGGACGGTTGGTCAACGCTCCACCGGGCTAAAGCGAGAACTGCATCGCCTTGTCGCGCACCGACGTGTGTTTCAGCATCACCCGGTCTACCGCGTAGTTTTGATAAACGCGCCACGGCAGCGTCGTGCCCTGGCGCGGGAAGGCCGCGATCGAGCGCTGGATGTAGCCCGCGGTGAAGTCGATGAACGGCGCTTCTTTCACCGAGGCGTCGCGCCGAGGGACGCACTGCGTGTAACCGTGCTGGTCCATGTGGTTGAGCAGACGGCACACGTACCGGGCGGTCAGATCGCATTTGAGCGTCCAGGACGCGTTGGTGTAGCCGACGGCGAGGGCCATGTTGGGCACGTCGCTGAGCATCATGCCCTTGTAGGTCATGGTCTCGGACGGAACGATGCGCTGGCCGTCGACGTCGAGGGCGAGGCCGCCGAGAAACTGCAGCTTGAGCCCCGTGGCCGTGACGACGATGTCGGCCTCGAGGACGCGGCCCGACTCGAGACGCACGCCGTTCTCGACGAACGTGTCGATGCGGTCGGTGACGACGGACGCAGTGCCCTTGTGAAGGGCGCGGAACAGATCGCCGTTCGGAACGAGGCAGAGGCGCTGGTCCCAGGGCTTGTACGTGGGGGTGAAGTGCGCCAGCTCTCCCTCGTTGCGGACCTGCCTGCGAACCCAGCCGACGAGCATCCGCTTGGCGCGCTCGGGGCTCCGGCGGCAGTACTGGTAAAATGCCATCCCGAGCACGACGTTCTTCCACCGCGTGATCGCGTACGCCGTCTCGTCCGAGACCTTGCCGCGCAGCCAGTCGGCCATCGGATCGCGGTCGGGCCGCGAGACGACGTACGTCGGCGAGCGCTGCAGCATCGTCACGTGCCCCGCGGTCTTGGCCAGCGACGGCACGAGCGTCATGGCCGTGGCCCCGCTGCCGATGACGAGCACGCGCTTGCCGGCATAGTCGAGATCCTCGGGCCAGTGCTGCGGGTGCACGATGCGACCCCGGAACGAATCGCGGCCCGCGAAGTCCGGCGTGTAGCCGTCGTCGTAGTCGTAGTAGCCCGCGCACATGAAGAGGAAGCTGCACGTCAGGCGCACCGTCTCGCCCGTCCCCGTGTCGAGCGACTCGACCGTCCACTTCTTCTCGGCGCTCGACCAGCGTGCACTCTGCACCTTGTGCCGGTACCGGATGTGCCGGTCGATGCCGTACATCGCCGCTGTCTCGCGCAGGTACGCGAGGATCGACTCGCCGTCGGCGATCGCCTTGGGCGACGTCCACGGGCGGAACGAGAACCCGAGCGTGTACATGTCCGAGTCGGAGCGGATGCCCGGGTAGCGAAAGAGGTCCCAGGTGCCGCCGAGACTCTCGCGCCCCTCGAGGATCGCGTAGCTCTTGCCGGGGCAGTCGGTCTGCAGGTGATAGCCGGCGCCGATGCCGGAGAGGCCGGCGCCGACGATGAGGACGTCGAGGTGATTGGATTGCGAGATCGGGTTCAATGGGTCTCCGCGCAGCCCTGCGGGCGTACACGACTCACTATACGGGTTGCCCGGGCGGCAAGGTGTGTTGCCTCGAATGGGGCCGAAAATACGGGCTTTTTCGCTGCCGTGACGTTGTCGCGAGGGGGCTCACGAGGTAGCGTCTGGGCACCGCCTGTGGGCGGCGTTCTTAACCCCATCGGGAGGGCCTCATGCGCAAAGTCACAGGGTCACAGCTTCTTTGGATCGCGAGCGCCGGCTCGCTCGCTTTTGCCGCGGCGATCGGCGGTTGCGGCAGCAAGAGCAGCGGCAACAGCACGGCCACCAACGAGGACGGCGGCGAAGAAGACAGCGCCACCGGCAGCAGCGGGGGCAGCTCGAGCGGCGCGGGTTCGAGCGGTAGCTCGAGCGGCGCGGGTTCGAGCAGCGGCAGCTCCAGCTCCAGCAGCAGCGGGTCCAGCGGTGGCGTCGCGGAGGCATCGACCGACGGCGCAGTCGAGGCAGCGTCTTCCTCCGGCGGCACGACAGAAGCGGGTGCCTCGACCGACGGCGGGGGCGACGCGGGGTGCACGACGCTCGACCTCTACAACTTCGACTCGTGGTGCTCGGTCAGCATCGGCGGGGCCGCGACCTCCACGAGCGGCACGCAGTCCGTCTGCGTCACGCCCGGCGCGATCTCGCTGGTCGCCGAGCCCAAGAGCAGCACGTTCGAGCTGGGGCCCGACCCCTGGGTATACCTTTCGGGCGCGGGCGGCACCGACTCCGGCATCGCGGGCACCATCGTCGGCGACGGCGGAGTCGGCTCGACGAGCACGACCTCGATCACAGTCGGCAGCACCCCCGGCTGCGTCCTCGTCTGCTGCCCCTTCACCAACGGCACGGGCTGCAACTCGTCGTTCTCCGGCTACACGACGTTTACGGCCAACTGCCCGTAGCGCAACGGTCAGACGGCGTCCTTCGCCATCACCGTCCAGTCGTCGTGGGCGTGGCCGCGGGCAATCCAGCGGTCCATTTCGGCGGCGATCGCGGGGATGATGGCGAGGGCGACGCCGCTGCTCGCCGCCTCTTCGAGCATCAGCCGCGCGTCCTTGCGCGCCATCACGAGCTCCCACGAGGGGTGGGCGAAGTCCTTGTCCATCATGCGCTTGGCCCGCCCGCCGATCGTCTGCGCGGGGTTGAAGGCGTCGAAGAGCGTCATGGCCTGCTCGGCGGAGATCCCTAGCCCCTTCGCGAGCGCGAACATGTCGGCGAGGCCCGTCGTCAGGAACATCAAGAACAGGTTCCCCAGCAGCTTGTACGAGGCGGCCCGGTCGACCTCGGGCCCCATGTAGACGAGGTTGCCCGTCATCGTCCGCAGCTCGGGGGCGAGGGCCTCGAACCGGCGGCGGTCGCCCGAGGCAAGCATCACGCCCGACGACTGCAGCGCGTTGGCGGGCGCCATGAAGACCGGTGCGTGCTGGAACGCGATTCCTCGCTCATGCCAGCGGGCGGCGCGCGCTCGGGTCCCCGAGGGCGACGTCGTCGTGTGATCGACGAGCACGACGTCGCTTGCCAGTCCCGGGCGGGCCCGCTCGAGCACCTCGTCGACCGCCGCGTCGTCGGAGAGGGTCAAGTGAACGCGAGCGGCGCCCCGGACAGCGTCCGCCACGTCTTCGTGCGCGGTCGCTCCATCCGCCACGAGGGCACGCGCCCTCTCGGCCGTGCGGTTCCACGCGCGGACCTCGTGGCCCCGCCGCCGGAGAGCGCGTACGAAGTTGGCCCCGAGCATCCCCGTTCCCAGCCACGCGATCATCGTTCGCCCTCCCTTCGCCTCGGGCGCTCCGATGCCGCGCGCGGGGCGCGTGTTGCGGCGTCTGCCTTACCCTGCCGCCGGCTTGACAGTCATCGATGCGACAGTAAATAATGTCAGCATGACGACTGTCGCAGACCCGCTGCCGCCTCGTCCGATCGAATGGGGGCTCGCCTTTCGAGCCGCCGTCGGTCTCGCGAGGGATACGGCCCGTACCGATCACGTCTTCACCATCGTCCAGGCGCTGCGCGGCAACGCCTTCGAGAGCGACTACCAGGAGTTCCGGGCGACGCCCCACGGCCAAAAGGTGCTCCGCGAGCGGCCGGACCTCAGGGCGATCCTGGCGGACCGCGAGCGCTTGCGTGCGATGCCCGAGGGGAGCCTGGCGCAGGCGTATCTGGTCTTCATGAAGGACGGCGAGCTCACCGCCGACGGTTTGGTCGAAGCGCAGAACGCCGGCGTCGACCCTCACGCGTACCTCGACCTCGACGAGAAGCGCCGCTGCTTCGGCGACCGCGTGCGCGACATGCACGACCTGTGGCACGTGCTCACGGAGTACGGCTCCGACGACACGGGGGAGATCGCGAACCTCTGGTTTTCGATCGGCCAGTTCACCAGCTACGGCCTCGCCTTGATCGCCTTGCTCGGCACGCTCGACGGCATCGCGGGCCTGCGTTTCGGCTGGCCGCGCTACTGCGTGCGCGCCTACCTGCGCGGCCGCCGCGCCGAGCGCATCGCGTCGGCGCCGCTCGAGGAGTGGCTCCACCTGCCGATCGACGAGGTCAGGCGCCGCCTTCGAATCTTGCCGACCGAGCGAGTGCACCCCGAGGGCATCCGCTTCGGGTACCGCAAGGACCGGCGGATGGGCGCCATCCGCACCCACGCGGCCTGAGCCGCGGCTCACTCGTCGCGCGACGCGACGAGCTCCACGACGGCCCGGTCCACGCTGTGCGACGTCGGCACCCGTAGCTTGGTCGCCGCGACGCGGACGCGCATCGCGGGCGTCTCCGCGAGCAGGCGATCCACGAGGACCCGCGCATACGTCTCGAGGAGCCGGTACGGCTCGGCGAGGCCCGTCTCGACGACGAGGTTCGCGATCGTATTGTAGTCGACGACCTCGCGCTTGTGGTCTCGCCGGGGCAGCGCAGCCACCGGGAGGCTCAGGTCCACGTCGACCACGATCTCCTGCGGGATGGACCGCTCCGAGTGCGAGGCGCCGAGGTTGGCACGAAACCGGATCGCGTGAAGGCGCAGCGAGTACTCGAGGAGCATGGCTCCGTCAGGGTATCGCGGTCAGAAGCTCGCCGCGGCGCTGATGCGGAAGAACGCGCCGTTCATCGAGAGCGGGCCGAGGTCGACACCGCTCACGCGCTGCGCGTTGCCCGAGCCGAGGTCGGGGCCCAGGGTGAGCTGCTCTTGCGCCACGATGGCGTAGCCTACGTCGGCCTGCAGCCACATGCGCCCCGTGAGCCGCGGCCCCTCGAACCGGGGGAAGACGAGCCACGCGTACCCGGCGCTCAGGTCCGTCGCGAAGAGCCACTGCGTCTTGCTCAGCGTGGCCGGCGACGACGCGTCCGTCAGCTGCGTCTCCAGCGCCGCCACGCCCGGCGCGACCCGCACGAACGCGTACCCCCAGGGACCGAAGTGGGCCCGCCCTTCGAGCGGGATCGTGAGCCGGTTCAAGCGGAGCGACGCATTGTCGACCTCGCGCACCGAGGCCGAGCTGCCGCCATTGTCCCACGCGAGGCCCGCGGCGAACGAGAACCGGTCCGACACGAAGAGCGTGCGCGTCGCCGCGAGGTAGAACTCGGGGAGCAGGTCGCTCCCCGAGAACGGATCGAACCCGGAGGCCGGCACGAACGACGCCCGGTACCCGAGCTCGAGGCGTGTCATCGCCACACGATGATCGACCCATGGCGCGAGCGTGGCCGTCTCCGGCGCCGCGGTTGGGGGCGGGGCGATCGGCGTCGGGGGCGCCGCGGTCTGCGGCTCGGACGCGGGGGTCTGCGGGTCGGGCTCCGCGGTCTGCCCCTTTGCGCTTGCGGGAAAGAGCGCGGCGAGCCCGATGGCGATGAGAAGGAACGTCTTCACGGCGCGGGCTCCAGGAGGAGAGACGTTGCGTTGCGGGCAGTGGCGGTGCTCGGATTGGTCGTGCTGAACACGGTGGCGCCCCAGCTGCCCGCTGGGTGGGTCGCGATGAGGGCCGACGCCGCACCGGCGCCGGCGTCGGCACTGGCCATCGTGACGTCGTACACGGAGCCGAGGGGCAGGTTCGTCGTCAGTGGTACCAGGCTCAGGCCCGGAAGCAGGATCTCGGCGAGGTTGGTCCCCCCCTGCTCGAAGGCCCACATGCGCGCGCCGTCGGCGGAGACCGTGAGCGAGGGCGCCCCGCTCGTGCTGAGCGGAGAGGCCGTGCGGGCCGTGAGGTCCAGCACGTAGACGCCGTTGTCGACGAGCTGCAGCACCTTGAGCTGCGGGTTTTGCGACGTCGCGCCGCCGACGTCGAGGACCGACTGGATCGGCTGCGTCAGGCTGACGACGTCGATCCCCTCGGCCGACGTGTTCGCCAGGCCCCAGAACGCGACTCCGGCCCCGCTCTCGGTCGCTCCCGCGCCCTGCTGCCAGAGCAGCGCCACGTCGGGCCCCGCGGACCCCGTGGTGCCCGCGTTGACGACGCTCGTGACGAGCGACAGCTGCGAGTACGCCGCCGGCAGCATCACCCGCGTCGTCTCGTCGGAGTCGTCAATGAAGACGGCGCTGCTCAGCGCCGGGACGAGCGCCAGGACCTGCAGGCCGTAGTCGTTGGCGGGCAGGGGGCTCGTGTGCACGAAGGTCACGGCCGACGGGACCTGGCCGACGGGCGCCGAGTTGATCGAGGGCTTGAACAGGTTGAGGTTGGCCCCGGGCTCCGCCGGGATCAGCTTGAAGATGAAGACGTTCGAGTCGGTCGACGTCCACAGCGCGATCCGCGCGTCGGTCGGGTCGCCCGGGTCGCCGTCGTCGACGACCACGCCGGCCGGGACCTCGCGCTGCGTCGACGTCCCGTCGGTGAGCTGCACCGTGATCTCCGGGTGGCGCAGGCACTGCGGCAAAAACGCGTAGCTCATGTCGAGCATCGTCAGGTCGACCGTGCTCTCGATGAGGAGCAGTCGCGTCGTCGCCCCGACCACGTTCCCGTTCGCGTCGGTGCCGTTCGGCAAGAAAAGCGGTGGCGTGAACGAGAGCTGCTGCGGCGTTCCGCCGAAGCTCTGGATGTCGAGCGTGACCGGATTGGGGAGCGTCGTGCCCCCATCCGCGATCGGCGCCGCTCCCCCGTCCGGGCACTCGGGGGTCGATGCGGGCGGCGTGTAAGGGAGGCTCGGGTTGAAGAGGACGATCTCGTTGGGGTTCTCGATGAAGGACGTCGACGCCGAGCCCGCGTACGCCACCACCCACTGTCCGAGCGAATCGATCACGAGATTCGAGAGCGGCTGCTGCATGGGGTACGTCGTCGGCGTCGGCGCGCCGCGCGTGGACACGTCGATGACCGTGAGCTGCGGCAGCTGGTCGCTCGCGCTCTGCGGCGGCCAGTCGCCGCTCGACATCACGTAGAGCTTGTACCCGTCGGCTGACGCGGCCACCGTGGTCACGTTGTGCCCGACGGTCACCGCCTGTTCGCTCACGGTCTGGTCGGGGTTCGCGCTCACGATGACGACGCGGTTCGCCGCGCCGTCGACCAGCGCCACGCCGTTGGCGAGCCCGTAGCTCGTCGCCGAGATCGGCTCGTTCCAGTAGCCGTTGCGCGATCCGCAGCCCCCGGCAGCGCAGGCCAACGCGACCGCCGCCGTCCCCATCCTTGCGAGCTTCACTCGTCTCTCCCGTCCACGATGCGGGCGCCCAGATCGAACCCGGTGATGGTCAGGGCGGTGCCCGGCGCGCCCCCGTCGGGCGGGTACAGGTCCACGAACGTGATGCGTCCCTCGGCGTAGTTCTGCGCCGCGTAGCCTTGGCCCGCGCCCTCGACGATCCCCGCCGCGATGGGCGGGCTGGCGAGCGTCTGGCTGATGACCTGGAGCGAGGGAAAGAGGCCGACATCGAGCCCATACGTCGCGGACGGCGTGTCGCTCAGCGCGATGACGACGCGATCACCGGCGGACGAGATGGCCACCGACGTGGGCTCGGCGGGCACCGGCACGAGCTGCACGGGCAATGTCGTCGCGACGGGCACGAGGCTGAAGGCGCCGAGGACAGCGGGGGCGCCGTTGGCCGCGGGGGTAGGCGTCACGGTGTGCAGGACCACGGCGTTCTTGGAGTCCGGCGTCGGGAACACGGCGAGCACCGACTCGTGCAGCTGGATCGTGCGGATGCTCGGCGGCGACAGCGTGAGCACGGTGAGCAGCGTCGAATCGGACACCGTGGTGACGGTCGTGAAGAGCAGAGCGCTCGCGCCGTTGGGCGTCACGATGGCGCGGCCGACGATGACGCCGGGGACGGGGATCAACGTGATCCCCGCGGGGTCGGTGACGACGCCCGGAATCGGGAGCACGGCGATGGTCGACGTGTCGCGCAGCACGGCGAGGGCGAACGTCCCGTCGGGCGACAGGTCCAGGTCCGTGGGCGCGCTGGGCAGCGGAACGCTGGTCGCGGCGCCCGTGGTCAGCGAGATGACGGTGATGAACGCGAGGCCATCCTGCCGCACCAACGCGAACGTGCCGTGGGGCGTGAACGACACATCCGGCGTGCTGGTACCGGCCCCGCCATCGTCGCCCGTCTCGGGCGGGAGCGTCTCGACCTCGTCGCTCACGGAGCTCGCAGCGTCGAGGAGAGCGCTCGCCGAGCCGGCGTCGGAAGCGTCGGTTGCCGTCGACTCGGCATCGACACCGCTTGCCCCGTCGGTGGCCATGCTCGCGTCGGCGGTGCCCGCGTCGGCCGAGGCTCCGCTGCCGGTGCCCGTGTCGCCGCCGCCGGTGCTCGCATCGTAGGCTGGGGGCGTGGTGCCGACCGAGCCTGCCGTCAGCGGGAGCTGCGCCGAGGTGACGGGTGGAGATTGCTGGAGGTTGATCTGCGAGATGCCGTCCTGGGTGACGACGTACGCATAGTCGTCGTCCGCGAACGCTACCTGTGACGGGCGATAGCCGACGGCCATCACCGTCGACATGCCGCCCCCGCCGGACGCGGGCGCCGACAGGTCCATCACCGCCACGTCGCCGAAGCTATCGGCCGACGGCGGATTGGAGATGAGGGTCGCGTTCGTCCATGCGATGGCCCAGCGGCCGCTGGTCGAGATGGCCCAGGAATTGGCGTCCGCGGTGGACGCGAACGTCGTCACGGTGATGCTGCCCTGGGCGTCGCGGCGAAGAAGCGTCGCGTCCTGCGAGACGGCGTTTTGCACGATGGCAATGTCGTTGCCGTTGGTGGGATCGGGGACGGCCGCCAGGTACGTCGGGCCCTCGCCCGCCTGCACCGTCTGGACGGTGAACGAGGTCGCGTCGATGTACGCCACCTCGTCGTTCGTTGGATTCGCGCTCCAGACGACGTTTCCGGTGGCGACGGGCGACTCGTAGTTGCTCTCGGCCTTGGTCTCGGCGGGAAGGGAGGCGATCCCGCCGTCGCTCGCGCTGAACGAGCCGCTCGCCCCGACGTTTGCGCTGTTGCCGCCGCCCCCGCTGCCTCCGCCCGAGAAGTCGCTGTTGCTTGGGACGGCAGTCGCGCCGTCGGCGGCGTCGCTCGAGCTGCATCCCCCGACGCTCGCGCCGGCCGCCGCGAGCAGCGCGGCGAACCCGGCCAGCGCCGTCCAGCGGTGCGTCCACGAATTGCGTCCCCTCATCGTGTCTCCCCGTTCACTCGCATCGGCAGCGTCGCGACGCGTGACGCAGCGCGAGCACCCGACGACGTAGATTGCAACTGGGCGGCCACGCGAAACCATGCGGAAAACGCGGGTCGCGACAATACCCGGCGCGGCGGTCGTGTCGCGGTTGGCGCAACCTGGCACGCCGTTCGCAGACAGCTGGTCAGCAACAGCCACCAATGTTATGCCGCCCCCAATGCGCCACGACTGCGCGATGACTGCGCGATCGCCGCGTCGCCCGAGCGACCTCGCGGGGCATCGCGGCATCCCAGCTAGGGACAGGAGATCATGACCGCAGTCGGTGACGCGGCTCGTCGAGCCGATCCTTCCGTTCGTCAGCCGATGAAAGCGGCTGGTCCGCAGGCCTCGAGGAGAGCGGGGTTTGCGCGTCACCATGAAATAGGCGCCCGCACATGACGATCTTGCATCTCCCCACAGTTCGCCAGCCGGCGCCCATCCCTCGCCCAGCCATCGCCTCGGCGTCGCGTGGCTCTCCCGTCCTGCCCGATGCAGTCTGCAATCTGGTGATCGGAGCGCTCGACGACGTGTCGCGCGTGCTCGTCTCCGCCGGGGTTTCCGCCAATACGATCACGGCCACGTGCATCGGCCTCGGCGCCGTGGCGGGCGTGCTCCTCGGCCTCGGATACTTCGGTCTCGCGGGCCTGGTGATGATCGTGGCGTCGCTTGGCGACGCGCTCGATGGGCTCGTCGCGCGTCGCAGCGGCACGGTGTCGGTCGCGGGGGCGCTGCTCGATGCCTCGGGTGATCGCTATCAGGAGTTCTTCTTCCTCACCGGGCTCGCGGTCTATTTTCGCGCGTCCCCGGCGCTGCTCGTCGCCACGCTGCTCGCGCTCGTCGGCTCGTTCATGGTCAGCTACGGCAGCGCCAAGGCCGAGGCGTTCGGCGTTCCCGTTCCACCGGGCGTCATGCGCCGGGCCGAGCGCGCGGTCTGTCTCTGTCTCGCCACAGTGCTAACGGTGCCATGGTCGTGGCTCATCGCGAGCACAGCGCTCCCCGTCTGGGCATCGTCGCTCCCCGTCGCCGATCTTCCGCTCTTGGTCGCAATTTCCATCATTGCGGTCATCGGCAATGTCTCGGCGGTTGGCCGCCTCTGGACGCTTGGCCATGCGGTCAGCGCTGGAACCGTGATGCGGCCCAAGCCTAACGCACCGCATCGTTCCGAGGCCTACATTTCACCGGAGCCACTCCGTTTGAAGGCATCTGACCGCTCTGCACGCCCGTGACGCTGTGCACTAGTTGAATTGACGCGGCGCCCCATTGGGCTTACCTTCTGTTCACGGGGGCTCGCCGCACCATGAACAAGCTCGTCGCCTGCGCACTGCGCATCCGTATCCGCCCGCTCGTTGCGATCAAGCTCGGCGTTTGACGCCCAAAGGCGGCGAACAACCGAGGCGCCCGCACGGGCATCCAACCGCGCGTGTGCTAGCGTCGCTCGCCAAGTGAATCCGGGTTCATCTTCCCCGGGACGAGCGCTTTCGCGGAGTAAGTGATGTCGATGGCGAGCAGTGGGACGGCGTCCGAGCACAGCGTGCCCGCCGCCGGTGCGGCGGCGCCGCGCAGCAAGAGCAGGCCGTACGTCATTCTGGCGGTCGTGGTGGCGGTCGGTCTGAGCGTCGCCTTGGTGGTGTCGTGGATGTCGCGCGGGCGCGAGAGCACGGACGACGCGCAGATCGACGCCGACGTCGTCATGGTCTCGACGCGCGTCGGCGGGGCCGTGCTCAAGGTCCACGTCACCGACAACCAGCAGGTGAAGAAGGGCGACCTCCTCGTCGAGATCGACCCGGCGGATCTCACCGCGCGCGCCAAGCAGGCCGAGGCCGAGCTGGCCGCAGCGCAGGCGCAGGCCAGCGCGGCCGACGCCGAGGTGCGCATCGTCTCGGCCACCTCGAAAGGCGGCCTCTCGGCGGCGCAAGCGCAGCTCTCCGGGACCACGAACTCGGTCGCCAGCGCGGCGGCCCAGATCGAGGCCGCCCGGGCGGCGGTCACCCGCTCGCAAGCCGAGGCCTCGCGCGCCGACACCGACCTGGCGCGCGCGCAGTCGCTGCGCAAGGACGAGGCGGTCCCGCAGGCCCAGGTCGACACGGCGCAGGCGAACGCGCTCGCCGCGCACGCCGCCGTGGCGCAGGCGCAGGCGCAGCTCGCCGCGTCGGAAGACGCCAAGCGCACCGCGCAGAACCAGATCGCCGAAGCGCAGGGCCGCGTCGAGCAGAGCGCGCCGGTCGACGCCAAGCTCGCCCAGGCCAGCGCGCAGGCCGACCTCGCGCACGCGCGCGCCGACGCGGCCGCCGCGGCCCTCGCGCTGGCCAAGCTGCAGCTCTCGTACACGCGCATCGAGGCGCCGTCCGACGGCGAGCTCTCGCGCCTCGGAGTGCACGATGGGCAGCTCGCGCAGGCGGGCCAGCAGATCGTGACGATCGTGCCGATCACCACCTACGTCATCGCCAACTTCAAGGAGACCCAGGTCGGCTCGATGCGGGCGGGCCAACGCGTCGAGATCTCGGTCGATGCCTACCCGGGCCGCACGCTCGAGGGCCGCGTCGAGAGCACCTCGCCGGGCACCGGCGCGCGGTTCTCGCTGCTCCCGGCCGACAACGCGTCGGGCAACTTCGTGAAGGTCGTTCAGCGCGTGCCCGTCAAGGTCGCGTGGGTCAATGTCCCGGCCGACGTGAAGCTCGCGGCCGGGCTCTCGACCGATGTCACGGTCGATACCCGCTAACGAGAGGCTCGACGGAGACTGCCCATGAGACGAACGAACGTCTCGCGGCGATACGCCGCGATCTGTGCAGGCGTGTCGATCGCGTTGGCGGTTGGGCAGGCGAGGGGAGCAGGGCCCGCAGCCCCGACCCCGCCCTCGTCCCCGCCCCCGTCCCCGCCCCCGCCCCCGTCCCCGCCCCCGCCCCCGCCCCCGCCCCCGTCCCCGACCTCGACCCCGACCCCGACCTCGCCCCCTGTGGGCGGCCGGACCATCTCCCTCGAAGATTGCGTGGCCATCGCTGTGCGCGAGAGCCCCGACGTCAAGAGCCGCGATGCCGACGTGGCGGTGGCCGAGGCGGATCGCGCCAACGTGAAGGGGGCCTTTGGGCCCAAGCTTTCGGCCACCGCGGCGATCCTGGGGAACACATCGGCCACGCTCGCGTTCGGCGGGTCGACGCTCGTCATACCGAGCGCGTGGACGGGAACTGTCGGGGCCAGCCTGAGCGAGCCGATCACGGCGCTCCTGCCCATCTACGACCAGTACAAGATCCAGGACATGGGCGTGGACGTCGCCTCGATCGAGCGGACCGCCACGCGGCGCGAGATCGCCCTCCGGACCATCCAGGCGTATTACGGCCTGCTCGAGGCCATCCGGCTCGCCAGCGTGGCCGACGACTCCGTCGCGCAGCTCGAGGCGCAGGAGCGCCAGGCGAAGAGCCAGTTCACCAACGGCGTCATCGGCAAGAACGACCTGCTTCGCGCGAGCCTGGCTCTCGCCACGGCGCGGCAGCGGGTCATCCAGTCGCACGGCCAGGTGCAGATTCAGCGCGGCCAGCTCGCGACCGCGATGGGCCGCCCCGTCGACGAGGCGCTCGAGCCGGTGCCGGTGAGCGGCGACCCGCCGTCGAGCGAAGAGGCGACCATCCAGGTCGCTGAGCAAGACGCGCTCGTGCGTCGCGTCGAGGTGCACGCGCTCGACGAGCGCATCGCGCAGGCCGAGCGCGCCAAGGGCATCGCGAAGGACCGGTACTATCCCGCCGTCAACGCCACGGGCAGCTACATGCTCCTCGGCGGCACGTTGATCAAGCCGCCGCTCAACGTCTTTTACGGAGGGCTCAACGCCTCGTGGGACATCTGGGACTGGGGCACGACGACGAGCGGCGTCGACAAGGCCGACGCGCAGCTCAGGCAGGCCATCGCCGCCCGCAAGAAGCTCGCCGACACGATCCAGAACGAGGCGCGCCAGGCCTTCGTGAACGCGAGCACCGCGCGCGACGCCCTCGTCGTCGCGCGTGCGGCCGTGACCCAGGCCGAAGAGAACTACCGCATCGTCACGAAGAAGTTCGACGCCAATGCGGCGACGTCGTTCGACATGGTCGACGCAGAGTCGCTTCTCACGCAGGCGCGCGGGCAGGTCGAGGCGGCGCTCTACGACGCGCTCATCGCGCACGCCGCTCTGGAGAAGGCGACGGGCGCCGGGCTTCCGGGCGCGCCGTAAGGGCTTCGTCCCCCGTCACCCCGCCTGCGGCACGGCGCTCGGCGGCGCCACCTTCTTCTTCCCGGGCGCCCTCCGCCTCTTCGCCGTGAACCGGTCGAGGGCGAGGTAGACGACCGGCGTCGTGAAGAGCGTCAGCAGCTGCGACGCGAGCAGACCTCCCACGATCGCGATCCCCAGCGGGCGTCTCAGCTCCGAGCCCAGGCCGTGGCCGAAGGCGAGCGGCAGTGCGCCGAAGAGGGCCGCGCAGGTCGTCATCAGGATGGGGCGGAAGCGCAGGATGCACGCCTTGCGGATCGACTCCTCCGGGCTCATCCCCTCGTTGCGCTCGGCCTCGATCGCGAAGTCGATGAGCAAGATGGCGTTCTTCTTCACGATGCCGATGAGGAGCAGCAGCCCCACGATCGCGATGATGCTCAGATCGACGCCGAAGAGGAGCAGCGCGACGAGCGCGCCGATCCCCGCCGACGGGAGCGTCGAAAGGATCGTGATGGGGTGCACGTAGCTCTCGTAGAGCATGCCGAGCACGATGTAGACGGCGAAGAGTGCCGCCGCGACGAGCATCGGCTCGTTCTTGAGCGACGACGTGAACGCCTGCGCCGTCCCCTGGAACTGCGCGTGGATGCTCGGCGGCATGTGGATCGCGAGCTCGGCCGCGTCGATCGCCTTCACCGCGTCGCCCAGGGCGGCGTTCGCGGCCAGGTTGAACGAGAGCGTCACCGACGGGAACTGGCCGTTGTGATTGACCGCGAGCGCCGTCATCACGGGCGTCGTCTTCGCGATCGCGCGCAAGGGGATCGCGGCGCCGCCCGCGCCCTTGACGTAGATGTTGTCGAGCGAGTCGGCCATGTTGCGATACGGCTCGGCCGCCTCGAAGACGACGTGGTACTCGTTGACCTGGGTGAACGTCGTCGCGACGAACTCCTGGCCGTAGTAGTCGTAGAGCGCGCCGTCGAACGCCGCCGCCGTGACGCCCAGGCGCGACGCGGTGTCGCGGTCGATGTCGACGTTGAGCTGCAGGCCCGCGTTCTGCTGGTCGGAGTTGACGTCTTTCAGCTGAGGGAGCTTGCGCATCGCGTCGAGCACGCGCGGGGCCCACGTGTTGAGCTCATCGAGGTTCGCGTCCTCGACCGTGTACTGGTACTGCGTGCGCGCCAGGCGGCCGCCGACGCTCACGTCCTGCCGCGACTGCAGGTACGTGTTGATGCCCGCGATCTTGGCGAACTTGCCCCGCAGGCGCGCCAGGATCTCGTCGGCGCTGAACTTGCGCGGCGGCAGCGGCTTGAGCGTGATGAACGCGTTGCCCGTATTGCCGGTGCCGAGGCCGCCGGAGCCGATGAACGCGACGTAGTGGTCGATGTCCGGGTCCTTGCTGAGGACATCGTTCACCTCGGTCTGGAGCCGGAACATGTCCGGGAAGCTGACGTCCTGGCCCGCCTCGGTCGACGCCATCAAGAGGCCCGTGTCCTGCTGCGGGAAGAGGCCCTTGGGCACGATGCCGAAGAGCGCCACGTTGAGCGCGATCGTGAGCACCGTCACGATCAGCATCGTGATGCGATTGTCGAGCGCCCAGGCGAGGCCCTTCTCGTACACGTGGAGCAGCCCGTCGAAGCCGCGCTCCGACGTCCGGTACATCCAGCCGTGCTCCAGCTCGTGCTCGGGTTTGAGCAGCCGCGAGCACATCATCGGCGTGAGCGTCAGCGAGACGAGCGCCGACATCGCGATCGACACGCTGAGCGTGACGGCGAACTCGCGGAACAGGCGGCCGACGATGCCGCCCATCGCGAGGATGGGCACGAAGACCGCCAGGAGCGACGCCGTGATCGACACGATGGTGAAGCCGATCTGCTCGGCTCCTTTGAGCGCGGCCTGCATGGGCTTGTCGCCGCCCTCGATCGCGCGCGTGATGTTCTCGGTCACGACGATGGCGTCGTCGACGACGAAGCCCGTGGAGATGGTGAGGGCCATCAAGGACAGGTTGTCGATGCTGTAGCCGAACAGGTACATCACGCCGAACGTGCCGAGGAGCGACAGGGGCATCGCGACGGTGGGCACCAGCGTGGCCCGCGCGGACCGCAAGAAGGCGAAGACGACGGCGACGACCAGCAGCACGCTCAAGACGAGCGTCTGCTCCACGTCGTCGACCGAGGCGCGGATCGTCTGCGTACGGTCGCTGCTCACGTCGATCTTGATGGAAGGCGAGATGGACTGCTGCAGCTCCGGGAGCAGCGCCATGATCCGCTTGTTCGTCTCGATGATGTTCGCGTCCGGCTGCTTGCGCACGATGAGCAGCACCGCGCGCTTCCCGTCGGCCCAGCCGGCGACGCGGTTGTTCTCCACGTCGTCGTAGACGCGGGCCACGCTCGAGAGGCGCGCGATCGCCGGGTCACCTGGCGTCGGCTGCTGCGCGACGATGAGCGGCCGGTAGTCCCTGGCCAGCAGCGCCTGGTCGTTGGCGCTGAGGGTGATGCCCTGGGTGGGACCGGAGATCGTGCCCTTGGCCTCGGCGGTCGTCGTCGCGCCGACGTCGGCCCGCACGTCGGCGGAGTTGACGCCCATCCCCGCGAGCACCGACGGGTCGACCTGGATGCGCACGGCCGGCTGCTGGCCGCCACCGACGAACACCTGCCCGACGCCGTGGAGCTGCGAGATCTTTTGCGCCAGGATGGTATTGGCCACGTCGAACACCTGCGCGAGCGGCAGCGTCTCGCTGGAGAGCGAGACGATGAGGATCGGCGCGTCGGCCGGGTTCACCTTTCGGTACGTGGGCTTGAGCGGCAGATCCGGAGGCAGCTCGCCGCCGGCCGCGGCGATCGCGGCCTGGACGTCGCGCGCGGCCGCGTCGACGTTGCGGTCCAGATCGAACTGCAGCGTGATCGACGCCGAGCCGAGCGTGCTCGTCGACGTCATCTCGGTGAGCGACGCGATGCGGCCGAAGCGACGCTCGAGCGGTGTCGCCACCGACGACGCCATCGTCTCGGGGCTGGCGCCCGGAAGCGACGCGCTCACCTGGATCGTCGGGAAGTCGACCCGCGGCAGCGGGGCCACGGGCAGCTGCGTGTAAGCGAGCGCCCCCGCGAGCATGAGCGCCGCCGCGAGCAGCGACGTCGCGACCGGCCGCTGGATGAAGGGCGCCGAGATGTTCATCGAAACACCGGAGAGAGAGAGAAACAGGGAGGGGAGGAGAGAAGGAGGATTTGAGGAGAGAACAACAAAAACTCCTCCCCTCCTTCCCTCCCTGTTGCTCTCTTCTCGGGCGGCCTCATTCCGCGGGCTCCGGTTCGGGGGTGTGCCCTCGCATGCGCGCGAACCAGCGCCCTGCGCGCTCCATGTAGAGGTAGATGACCGGGGTCGTGAAGAGCGTGAGGATCTGGGAGATGATGAGGCCTCCCACGATCGTGATGCCGAGCGGGCGGCGCAGCTCCGAGCCCATGCCGGTGCCGAGGGCCAGGGGCAGGCCGCCGAGCAGCGCCGCCATCGTCGTCATCATGATGGGCCGGAAGCGCAGGAGGCACGCCTCGTGGATGGATTGCTCCGGCGTTTTGCCGTGATCACGCTCGGCCTCGAGGGCGAAGTCGATCATCATGATGGCGTTCTTCTTCACGATGCCGATGAGCAGAACGACACCGATGAGCGCGATCACGCTGAAGTCCATCCGGCACACGTAAAGGGCCAGGAACGCGCCGACGCCCGCCGACGGCAGCGTGGAGATGATCGTGATCGGGTGGATGTAGCTCTCGTAGAGGACGCCCAGCACGATGTAGACGGTGATGAGCGCGGCGGCGATGAGCATCGGCTCGCTGGCGAGCGACTGGTTGAACGCCTGCGCGGTGCCGGCGAAATCGGCGCGGATGCTGGGCGGCGTGCCGATGCGGGTTTGCGCGTCCTGGATCGCCACGACCGCGTCGCCGAGCGACTCACCCGCGGCCAGGTTGAACGAGATCGTCACCGCCGGGAACTGGCCCTGATGGTTGACCGCGAGCGGCGCCGTCCCCGTGGACCAGTGCACCATGGTGCTGAGCGGGACGGGCGCGCCCGTGGGCGTCCGCACGTACACCTTGTCGAGCACCTCGGCCGTGCGCGCGATCTCGGGCTTCACCTCGAGGATGACGCGATAGAGATTGAGCTGCGTGAAGATGATCGACACCTGCCGCTGGCCGAACGCGTCGTACAGCGTGTCGTCGATCACCTGGGGCGAGATGCCGAGGCGCGACGCCGTGTCGCGATCGATGACGAGCGCCGTCTGAAGTCCTGCGTTCTCCTGGTCGCTCGCCACGTCGCGCAGCACGTGGTCCTTGCGTAGCTCCGTCACGAGCATGGGCGCCCAGGCCGCGAGCTCCTTGGGATCCGCGTCTTCGAGCGTGTACTGGAACTGCGTTCGGCCGATGCGGCTGTCGATCTGCAAGTCTTGCACGGACTGCAGGTACACCTGGATGCCGTCGACCTCGGCGAGCTTGGGCGTCAGGCGCTGGATGATGGTGTCGGCGTTCGCGCCGCGCTCGTCGAGCGGCTTGAGCGTGATCGACAGGCGCCCGCTGTTGGTCGTGGGGTTCGTGCCGTCGGAGCCGATGAACGACGCGACGTTCAGCACGTCGGGATCCTTGAGGACCACGTCGGCGAGCCGGCGTTGCAGCTCCATCATCTTGGGAAACGACACGTCGGACGCGGCCTCCGACACGCCGAGGATCGCGCCCGTATCCTGCTGCGGGAAGAAGCCCTTGGGCACGGAGATCGCCAGGACGGCGGTGAGCCCCACCGTCCCGATCGTGACGAGCAGCGTGATGAACTGGTGCTTGAAGACGACCTTGAGCCCGCGATCGTACGCCGCGATCACCGCCTCGAACGCGCGCTCCGAGAAGTTGTAAAGCTTGCTCCTCTGGTCGGCCTTGGGCTCGGGCCGCAAGAGGTACGCGCACATCATCGGCGTCAGCGTGAGCGAGATGAACGCCGAGACCGTGATCGACGCGGCGAGCGTGACCGCGAACTCGCGGAACAGGCGCCCGATGAGGCCCCCCATGAAGAGCAGCGGGATGAGCACCGCCACGAGCGACACCGTGAGCGACACGATCGTGAAGCCGATCTGGCCCGCGCCCTTGAGCGCCGCGGCAAATGGCTTCTCGCCCTCTTCGATGTAGCGGGCGATGTTCTCGATCATGACGATGGCGTCGTCGACGACGAAGCCCGTCGCGATCGTGAGCGCCATCAAGGACAGGTTGTTCAGGCTGTATCCGAGCGCGTACATCACGGCGAACGTCCCGATGAGCGACAGCGGCACCGCGATGCTCGGGATGATCGTCGCCCGGATGTTGCGCAGGAACATGAAGATGACGGCGACGACGAGCAGGATCGTGATGACCAGCGTCTTCTCGACGTCTTCGACCGACGCGCGCACCGTCTCGGTGCGGTCGCTCAGAACCTTGATGTCGAGACCCTGCGGCAGCGACGACTTGAGCTGCGGCAGCAGCGCCTTCACCTTGTCGGCGACCTGGATCACGTTGGCGCCCGGCTGGCGCTGCACGTTGAGGATGATCGCGCGGTTCTCGCTGGACCAGCCGGCGAGCTGCGCGTTTTCGACGCCGTCGACGGCGGTCGAGATGTCCGACAGGCGCACGGGCGATCCGTTGACGTACGCGATGATGAGCGGCTTGAATCCGTCGGCCTTGAAGAGCTGGTCGTTGGTCGCTAGCTGGTAGTCCTGGCGCGGGCCGTCGATGTTGCCCTTGGGCTGGTTGATGTTGGCCGCCACCAGGGCAGCGCGAACGTCTTCGAGCGTGAGGCCCGAGCCGCTGAGGGCCAGCGGGTCGACCTGGACGCGCACGGCAGGCTTCTGCCCGCCGTTGATCGTCACGAGGCCCACGCCTGCGACCTGCGAGATCTTCTGCGCGAGGATCGAGTCGGCGTAGTCGTCGACTTGGTCGAGCGGCAAGACGTCGGAGCTGATCGCCAGCGTGAGGATCGGCTGGTCGGCGGGGTTGCTCTTGGAGTACGTGGGCGGCGTGGGGAGCTGCACCGGCAGCAGGCTGGAGGCGGCGTTGATCGCCGCCTGCACGTCTTGCTGGGCCGCGTCGATGTTGCGATCCAGGTCGAACTGGATCGTGATCTCGGAGTAGCCGAAGCTCGACACGCTGGTCAGCGCGGTGAGCGACGGCATCTGGCCGAGCTGCCGCTCGAGGGGCGTGGTGACCGCCGAGGCCATCGTGTCGGCGCTGCCGCCGGGCAGGTTCGTCGATACGACGATCGTCGGGTAGTCGACCTGGGGCAGGGCGGCGACCGGCAGCTGCGTGAAGGCCATCACGCCCACGAGCAGCACGCCGATCATCAGGAGCGTCGTCGCGACGGGCCTCCGGATGAACGGCTCGGAGACGCCCCCGCTGCTCACGGCTTGGCTCCAGTGCTCTGTCCGGCGGCGGGCGACGCGGAAGCCGTCGCCGTCGGGGCGGGGGCTCCGAGCACGGGCGACGCCCCGCCGGACGACGCCGATCCCGCGGGCGCCGGCTTGCCCGAAACATGGGTGCCGGGTCGCAGCTGCGCCTGCCCCTCGATGACGACCGTCTCACCCGGCTGCAAGCCCTTGGAGATGATGGCCGTCTCGCTTTGCACCGCGTCGACCGTGATGGCGCGATTGGACACGGTGGAGTCGCCCTCGACGACGTAGGCGAAGGTGCCGTTGGGCCCGTGCTGCACGACGGCGTTGGGCACCACGATCGCCCCCGGACGCGTGCTGATGTGCACCCTGGCCTTCACGAACTGGTTGGGCCAGAGAAGGCCCTTCGGGTTTTCGAAGATCGCCTTGAGGCGCAGCGTGGCGGTGGCCTGATTGATCTGGTTGTCGATGACGGTGAGCTTGCCCTCGCCGAGAAGCTGCTCGCCCGCACGGCTCCACGCCTGCACCGTGAGGGTCCCGTCGGCCATGCCCTTTTCGATCGAGGGCAGATCGTCTTCCGGCAGCGTGAAGTAGAGCGCGATGGGATCGAGCTGCGTCACGACGACGAGGCCCGCCGTGTCGGTTGGCTGCACGAAGTTGCCCGGGTCGACGAGGCGGACGCCCGTGACGCCGTCGATCGGCGACTTGATCCGCGCGTAGTCGAGGTTCAAGTTGGCCTGATCGATCGCGGCCTTGTCCGACGCGACGGTGCCGACCAGCTGATCGACCGTCGACTGCTGATCGGTGTACTGCTGCACGGCGATGAGCTTCTGGTCGGACAGCGTCTTGTAGCGGTCCATGTTGACCTGCGAGTTCTTCAGGTTGGCAATGTCCCGCTGGAGCGCCGCCTGGGCCGACTCGAGCTGGATGTTGAACGGCCGCGGGTCGATCTGGATCAGCACGTCGCCCTTCTTGACGTGCTGGCCCTCCTTGTAGAGCACCTTGACGATCGGGCCGCCGACCTGCGTCTTCACCGTGACGGTGTAAAACGCCGACACCGAGCCGAGGCCCTCGAGCCAGAGAGGCATGTCGCGCTGGGCCACCTGCGAGGTGAGCACGGGGATGACGCGGTTGGCCGCGGCGCTCGCGGCGGCGGCGGCCGCGCCGGCGGCGGCCTTGGTGCGTGAGCGATAGAGGAGAAAGAGTCCAGCCACCGCCGCGGCCATGATGCCGAAGACGACGATGCGGCCCACGGCCGACGAAGGCTTGCGGGCCGGGGGCGCGGTGTCGTCGACGGGATGAGCCCCCGCGGAAATCGGATTGTCGTGCATCATGGTCGTCCCATCGCTGCAAGGAGTTGGGCGCGCGCGGTCGCCAGGTTGAAGTGGGCCTGCACGACCTGCGCCGCTGCGCTCGTGTATGCCACCTGCGCGTCGTTCAATTCGATGATGTCGCCGACGCCCGTCGCGAACCGCTGCTCGGCGAGACGGAGCTGCTCGCGCGAGCTCGTCAGCGCGTCGTTCGCGGCGCCGATGGTGGCCTTGGCCGCATGCACGGCGAGGCGCGCTGAGTCGACGCCGAGGCGAATCTGCAGCTCTTCGAGCGCCCTTTGCGCGTCGACGTTCTGGATCCCCGCCTCGGCCTGCCGGATCTGGCCCTTGGTGAGGCCCCCCTGGAAGATGGGCCAGCTGAGGATGAGCGCCGCGCTCCACCCCGGCGACAAGCCCGAGTCGGTCCCGGCCTCGAGCGCCGCGGCCGCCGCGCTGAACTGCGGCCCGTACCCGCCCCTGGCCGATCGCAGCGTGGCCTCTTGCGCCTCGCGCTGCTTGACGAACGACGCCATCTCCGGACGCGCGGCGATCGCCTTGGGGGCGAGCGTCGTCAGCGGCTGGTCCTCGTCGTCGAGGGGCGCGAGCTCTTCGTTGCCCACGTCGTAGTCCGTCCCGGTCGTGAGGCCCGCTGCCTGATTGAGCTGCGACTTGGAGACCTCGTAGTTGTTCTGCGCCGTGATGAGCGACACCTTGGCGTTGGCGACGGCGGCTGTTTGCTGGGCGAGGGCGATCTGCGGCTGCGTGCCGACGGTGACCTGCCCCTGCACCTGCACGAGGTGCTTGTCCTGATCGTCGAGCGTCTCCCGGGCGACGCCGACGAGCTCCTTCATGGCGCGGGCGTTGAAGTACGCCGATCGCACGTTGAGCATCGTCGTCAGCAGCGTCGATCGCTCGGTCAGCGACAGCGCGTTGGCGTTGAGGTCCGCCGCCTTCAGCTTTTCGTACGTCTGGCCAAAGTCGTAAATCAGCTGCGACGCGCTCAGCTCGAGGAGCCACACGTCGGTCGACGTGCTGACGATCTGCCCGAAGCTCTGGTTGGTCGTGCCGCTGGTCGATGGCGGGGCCATCGGCGCGGTGCCGCCCACGCCGCCCGCGGACGTCGTCCCGATCTTGCCCGTTTGATATGAGAGCGCCTCGATCCCGCCCACGCGCTCGTACTCGGCCGTCGCCGTCACCTGCGGGAGCAATGGCGCGCGCGCCTGGTCGGCCTGCGCGAGCGCCGTCGCCGTGGCCGCACGCGCCACGAGCAGCTGCGGCTGGCTGGAGATCGCCGCCCGTTCGGCCGCGTTCAGCGTGAGGACATGCGTCGGCGGGGGCATGGCAGGGACGTCGGCGGCCGCTTCTTGTCCCGTTTGCGCCCCCGTTTGCGCCATGGCCGTCCCGCCGTCCAGGCCGGCGAGGCTCGGGACGAACGCACACAGCGTGATGAGGCCGAATCGGGCGGCGGCGTAGCGACGTGGCATCGTTCTTTCCGGAGCTTACGATGCGCTGTGCCCCATTGGCTGCTGCACCGCAAGCGACGAACTGTACCAATAGTCCGACGAGGCCCGCTGGCGAGCGGACCGACAGCGGCGCGCGCGGGCCGGCCGCGTTGTACGCTGTTCGAGCGATGACGAAGACGAGCGTGCCCGGGGTCTCCCCCGCCTCGGTGGCCCACCCGCCCGCGGGGACGGCTTCGCGCGCAACGCTCCTCGCGTCGACACCGCCCAGCCGGCCCCTGCTCGGGATCGCGGTCGTGGCGGGGGTGATGCTTTTGCAATTCGCGATCGACGTGATGGCAGGGCGCGAAAGCGCGCGAATCGTCGCGCGCCTCATCTTCCTGGCGGTCGAGTTGCCGGTGCTGATGTTCGCGCTCTCGTACGCGTTCTCCTTCTCGATTTCGCGGCGAATGGGGGCGTGGCGGGGCCTCGGGGTCGGCGTCGGCATCGCGATCGCGATCGGCGCCGTCTTCGGGCTCCTCTACGGGGTGGCGGCCCAGCACTATCCGGCGCTGCGCCTGCACTTTCCCAACGGGCTCAGCCTGGTGCGTTCCACGCTCTTCGGGGTGCTGAGCGCGCAGCTCTACTTCGGCCTCTGGGCACTCGCGTTCGTGTATCCGTTCGCGGTCGAGAGTGCGAGCGTCCGCGCGCTCGAAGCGCAGCAACTGAGGAGCGAGGCCGAGCTCGCGCTCCTTCGCACGCACCTCGAGCCGCACTTCATCCTCAATACGCTCAACGCCATCGCCGGCCTGGTGACGGAAGACCCGCGCGAGGCGCGCCGGCTGCTCGTCTGCCTGGGCGACCTGCTCCGCGACGCCGTGCAGGAGACGGGCGAGCTGCAGCGCCTCGACAAGCAGATCGCCTGGCTGCGGCGCTACGCGCAGATCCTCGAGGCACGCCATCGCGGCGCGCTCGCGTTCCGCTGGGACGTGGCTCCGGATTGCGAAGCCGTCATCCTGCCGCGGCTGCTCTTGCAGCCGCTCGTCGAGAACGCGGTCAAGCACGGCGCCCTTCGCCGGCACGACGGGGCGGGCGAGGTCGTGATCCGCGCCGCCAAGCGCAGCGACGGTGGCCTCGTATGCATCGTCGAAGACAACGGCCCCGGCATGCCCGACCCGGGGCTGCCCGACGCCAAGCTTCGCGCGGGCGCCTTCGGTCTGCAGGCGGTTCGCCGGCAGCTCGAGCTCGAGGCCCCGCACGCATCGCTGCGGTTCGACTCGTCGCCCGCGGGCACGCGGTCGATCGTCGAGATCGCCTCCCCCCAGGACGCGGGCCGCTGATCGACCATGGTGCCTGCGTCCGCCCCCCTGCGCGCGCTCGTCGTCGAAGACGAATGGCCCGCGCGAAACTACCTCGTCGAGCTGCTCGAGTCGTCGCAGCTGGCCACGATGGTCGGCGCCGTCGGCACGATCGACGAGGCGCGGCAGGCGCTCGCCAGCGACGCCCTCGGCGGGGGCCTCGACGTGGTGTTCGTCGACGTCGCGCTCGAGGGCGGCGATCAGGGCGAGAGCGGGCTGACGCTGGTGCGGAGCGCGACGGGCGCGCCCAACGCGCCGATGTTCGTTCTGGCCACGGCCTACGAGCAGCACGCGCTCGAGGCCTTCGAGCTCGGCGTCGCCGATTACCTGCTCAAGCCGTTCAGCGAAGAGCGCGTCGTGCAGTGCCTGCGCCGCCTCCACCAGCGCCGCACCACCGCCAGCGCCGCGCCGTCCGGCCCTCCGCGGATCGTGGCGCGCCGCAAGCGAAGCCTCGTGTTTCTCGAGGCCCACGAGATCTGGGCGTTCGAGGCGGCCGACCGGCTGACGTTCGTGCACACGACCCACGGCACCTTCGACATCGACCTGTCGCTCGCGGCGGTCGAGGCGTCGTTCGGGCGGGCGTTCGTGCGCGTTCACCGCAACTGGCTCGTCAACGCCACGCACATCAAAGAGCTGGAACGGGATGGCCACGAGACCAAGCTTTTCGTGGGGGCGGGTGTGGCCGAGGCAGGGAGGGGGGTTCGGGTGCCGGTGGCCCGCGAGCGCGCGGCGGCCGTTCGCGAAATGCTGCTCACGAACGCGACGGGGCTGCGGAGGCCGTAAGCTATCGAGCCATGAGGGGGCGGCGGCTCGCGCGTTCGTACCGAAACGCGATCGCTCTGATGCTGGCGCAGGTGGCCGCGGCGAGCGGGTGCGCCTCCGCCTCTCCGACCTCGCCCGCGGTCGCGGACTCCGCAACGGGCGACGCGTGCGCGGGCTGCCACCTTCCGACGAGCGGGTTCTCCGATACGCGCTCGGGCCAGGAGCAGATCTCGCTGGGTGCCGGGTGGGGGAGGCGGCGCGCGCCGTCGCTGCTCGACGTCGGGCAAGCCAAGCTCGTGATGTGGGACGGCAAGCACGACGCGCTCTACAATCAGCCGTTCGGCCCCCTCGAGACCGTGGTCGAGATGAATAGCTCGCGGCTCTTCATGGCCGAGCAGCTCTATTACGAGTACGAGGCGGACTACGAGGCGGGTCGTCAACGCGGGCAAGGCCATCGGCGCGTACGAACGCTTGCTGACGTGCGGCTCGACGCCGTTCGATGCGTGGATGCACGGCGGCACGCCCGTCTCACGCGCCGCGCAGCGAGGGGCGGCGCTCTTCGTCGGGACGGCGGGCTGCGTGAGCTGCCACTCCGGCCCGTTCATGAGCGACCAAAAGCTCCACGACGTGGGACTGCAGCCGGCCCTCGTGCAACAGAACTTCATCGACTCGAACGACCAGGGCGCCGCCACGGGGATCGCCGCCGACATCGCGAGCCCCCTGAACACGCGGAGCCCGTTCAGCGACGGCAGCGACGGGCGCCTCCCGTCGTCGGTCACCCCGGCCATGAACGGTTCGTTTCGCACGCCGATCCTGCGGTGTGTGGGCCTGCGGCCCGCCTTCATGCACACGGGGCAGCTAGGGACGCTCGCGGCGGTCGTGGAGTTCTTCAACGCGGGCGGGTCCTTTGGCGGAGGGTATCCAGGGACCAACGAGCTTCACCCGCTGAGCCTCACCGCGCCAAACGAGAGCGACCTTGTCGCGTTCATGCAAGCGCTGACGGGCCCGGGAGCGGCGGCGCAATACCTGCAGCCCCCGTGACTTGCGCGGCCCCGCCCCTGACGGCTACGCGGCGCTCGTTGCGTACGAGGGCGCGATCTCGGCGAGGTGCTGCAGCGGGTCGGCCTCGGGGACGAGACCGAACGCGCGCATCCGCGTGGTGTCCGCGACGAACTTGGCCACTTCGATCTCGCGCGACGGCATGCGAACGACGCTGCTCTTCGATCGCGTGACCTGGAGGATTCGCTGGGCGAGATCCAGGATGCTGGTGGGCACGCCGGTGCCGACGTTGGTCGGCCCCGGCAGGCCGCGTTCGGCAGCCCGCAGCAGGGCGTCGACGACCGTACCCACCCAGAGAAAGTCGATGATCTGCTCGCCGCCGAAGACGCGCAGGTCCTGCCCGCTCTGGGCCGCCGCGAGCCAGAGCGGGATGACGCGTCCGCTGTCGCCCGGCCCGTACACGTTGGCGAGCCGAAGGATCTCGACCTTGAGCGCCTGATTCGAGGCAAAGGCCCGGCAGTAGGCCTCACCCGCGACCTTGCTCGCGCCGTACATGTTCTTGGGCAAGAGCGGGTAGTCCTCGGCAATCGGCAGGTGCGGCGGCTCGCCGTAGACCTCTCGCGACGACGTGAACACGATACGGGGGACGCGCGCCTGGGTCGCCGCGCGCAGGACGTTGACCGTTCCGACGACGTTCGTCGTGATGCTGTACGTCGGGTCGTCCGAGGCACCCATCACGTTGGACTGCGCCGCGAGGTGATAGACGACCGAGCAGCCCGTGGCTGCCGCAGTCGTCGCTTCGAAGTTGCGGATGTCGTCCTCGATGAGGCGCACCTTTCCGGCCCCGAGGTGCGGCTCGAGCTTCTCGCGGCTGGCCCTCTTCAGATTGTCGAGGACGACGACGTCGGTCCCCTGGGCGACGAGCCTCGAGACGAGGTGGGCGCCGATGAAGCCGGCGCCGCCGGTGACCAGCGCCCTCGAGCGAGAATGGTCTGTCATGAGCTAGGGCCCCGAGTCCGTGACGCATCGAAGAACTTCAACAGGAAGGCGGGAAGACGGGAAGGATCGTTTTGCCGGAAAACCTTCCCGCCTTCCCGTCTTCCTGTGATCTCAAAATATGAGGGTTTCACGGACTCAGGACACTAGCAGGGTGCTGAAAAGAAGAATTGGACCACGAGGACACCAAGGACACGAGGATTGAAGACCGCAAATCGTCGATGATTTCTCACTTGGTGGCCCTCGTGTCCTGGTGGTTGTCTCTTCATCACGCCTTTTTTCAGCAGCCTGCTAGGGCATGGGATGGTCGGTGAACCAGGTCCAGAACGCATCGTTCGCGATGATGTCGGAGGAGAGAAAGCCCTGATCGTTGCCGCAGAACACGGTACTGCCCGCCCACGCGTCGCCGCCAGGCCAGTAGTGGCCTCCGCCGGTGATGATGCAGAGCTCCACCTGACCCTCTTCGGGGCAGGGGTAGAGATCGCAGCTCGCGGCGTCGTTCGTGTAGACGTTGGTCGCGCCCGCGTCGCCGCAGCCGTTGCGCTGCACCCAGCCCTGGATGGTCGTCATCACGGGCTCGAACGTGACGAGCGACAGGGGGCCCCACCCGCCGTCGAACGGGTAGCAAGCGTCTTGCGTACCGTGGATGTGCAGGACGGGAACGGGCCGGCCCGGCGTGCAATCGAAGAGCGTCTCGGGCGGCGTCATGTCGTAGTCCGTCGCGCCGCTCCCGCCGCTGACGGCGACGATCGAGGCGATGCGATCCGAGAGCTGACACGCGAGCCGGTGCGCCAGCATGCCGCCGTTGGAGAACCCCGTGGCAAAGACGCGCTTCGGGTCGATGCACGTCTGCGCCTCGATCGAGTCGATCATCATCCGGACGAAGCCCACGTCGTCCACGTTGGCGTTGAGCTGCGACGCGTACTCGCAGCAGTTGCCCGCGTTCCATACCTCGAGGACGATGCCCGCGTCGGGGGATGGGGGGGGGATGGCCGAGGGACCGAGGGCGGGCGAGCCGTCGGCCTCGACGACGATGAACCCGGAGGCGTCGGCCTTGGCGTGAATGTGGGCGAACGTTTCGAACTGCCACGCGTTCTCGCCGCCACCGTGGAAAGCAAAGACCAGCGGGGCGGGCTGCGTGGGGTCGAGGCCGGGGGGAACGTGGACCTGGAAGGTACGGATGCCGGCGTCGGTGGGCATGGTCTGCTCGTAGTCGCCGGCCGCGAGCGAAGCCGTGCACACGACCGATGGCCCTGCGTCGGCAGGACTGCCGTCGACGATCGCGGAATCGATGTCGTCGGCCGCGGAGCCACCGTCACCCTCGCTGGAGGCGGAGTCGTCGGACGACGTGCTCGCCTCGTCGCTACCCCCGCCGATCGTCGCGTCTGTCTGGCCCGTGGTGGCGTCGGCCGCAGCGTGCACGGTGGCGCCGGCCCCCGCCGGTCCGGCGCTGGGCAAGCTGCCGCCGGTGCCGCAGGCGAGGAGCGGCAGAGAGACGGCCGCGAGGATCCCGACGACTCGCAGCTTCATGGCCAATCTTTTTTATACGAGTCGTTTCTCCAATCCGCAAACCCTGCCATGACGTTTGCCACGCTAGATTGCCCCCTATGACCGAGAAGATGCGATTCGAAGGCCTGACTCTGACGGTGGAGAGCGTGGAGCGTGCGATTGACTTTTACTCCGGCAAGCTCGGCATCCCTGTCGAATGGAACTCGGCACCGGCGTTCGCCATGCTGCGCGCGGGCGGCAAGGGCGGCGGCACGATTGGCCTCCTCGCGATGGCCGAGGCTCGCAAGGAAGGCGTGGCCGAGTCCACGCCTGCCCAGAAGGCCGCCGTCCACGTCGAGCTGTCGACCGACGACCTGGATGGTCTCTACGAAGAGCTCAAGGCCAAAGGCGTCGTGTTCCACCAGCCACCCCACGACGAACCCTGGGAGCGCTCGATGACGGCCTACGACCCTGACGGCTATGCGGTCGAATTCGCTCAGGGCAAGCGCGGCCACAACCAGACTCGATAGCGACCGCGCACGACGGTGCCGCGACGCCGGCTCTCAATCGCGCAAGACAATCGCGGCCAGCGCGGCGATGTCCTGACTGGCGAGGTCGACTTCGGCGGCGATCTCGCTCAGCATCGCTGCGCGCAGGCGGAGCGTCTCCGCGTCGTACTGGCCTCCGTCGCCGAAGACGAGGTGGGCGACGACAGGGTCGTCGCCCACGCCTTCGAACGTGCGCCAGCGCTCGACGATGTGCTCGCGGATGGCACGCTGGCCGTCGTTCGAGAAGTCCGGACGCGAGAGGTAGGCCCACACGAACGGCGGATACACCGACGACGTCGCCGGGCCGAGCCACACGTCCGCGAGCAGGTTGCGCGAGTGCGCGAAGCGCACGCCGGGGTGGACGGCGAGCGAGGCAAGCGCGAACGCCGCGGTGACCGCGCCGCCGCCGATGGCAACGGTGTCTTGCGAGAGCGCGCTGGCGCCGCGGGTCGAGAGCAGCACGCCCGCGATCGCCGTCGCCGCGGCCGCCCCGATGGAGGCAATCGTCAGTCGCTGCACGTCGGCGCTCTGCGCGCGAGACGCCGCGTCGGCGGCCTGCTTGGCCCGCTCGCTTTCGCACGCCAGCTCGGCGGAGGTGGCGCCGATGGCGAGGCGGGCAAGCTCGATGCGCTCGAGGGCGCGGACCCGCATCGCATCGGAGCGGGCGCCGCTGGCGAGCACCTCACGCAGCCCGAGCAGCGCCGCCGTTCGCTCGGCACGGCTCGCGGTCGCGGCGGGCGACGGATCCGGCGTGAACGCGAACGACGCTTGCGTGGGCGGCGCGCAGTAGGCGCCAGCGCCCGCGGCGCGCGGCGTCGCGCATCCCGACAGAGCGAGGGCCAGCGTGGCGGCTAGGCGAGCGGACCGCACGGTCCTCCCTCTACTACGGCACGCTCAGCGCGGGTACGTCGTGTTCCAACCGCGGCTTCGGGAGCGATTCACAACCGAATCCGGTGGGGAGCTCGAGGGGAGCGGAGGTCGCTCCCCTCGACCGCGACTAATCATGCTCGCAGGTGAGGCAAGTGGCGCCCCAGCCGCCGGCGCCGCCGAAGTGGGGATTGATGCCGTAGCCACCGTCGGCCACCAGGTAATTGGTCGCGGCGCCGCCCTCGGGGCCCGGCGTGCCACCGTCGTTGCAGGACGCCGTGGACGTGCCGGCGATGCCGTCGCAGAGCACCTCGGCGCCGTTCCACGTGCCATCGGTGAACGACAGCGTCGACGTGTTGTAGTTGGCCTTGAGCGGGCCCGAGAAGTTGCCGCCCGCCACGTCGCAGGTGGCGAGGGGATTGCCGGCATCGGGGTTGGCGATGGGGCCGACGCAGTACGTGCACTCGATCCAGCCGTTATCGAGGACTTCCTTCTCGCAGTCGAGGGTGCCGGTCATCGAGCAGTAATAAGGGAAGCCGCCCACGCCCCCGTCGCCGCCGATCTTGTCCGCGACGCCCTGGATGGTACCGCCCGACAAGGTGAAGACGTTGTTGCAGCTCTCCGTGGTGGTGCCCTCGCCCTGGTTCTCGATCGTGCACTGCTGGTTGGACGACCCCTGCTGATCCAGCGTCAGCTGGACGTTGCCGCTCACGGGGATGTCGATGCCGAAGAGCGTCAGGTGGGACGAGTAGTTCCCCGTGAAACTGCCCGCGTAGAAGCCGGCCTTGCATGCGCTGTCGGCGACCATGATGATCGGCGCGTCGGGGATGTCCGGGTGGAAGTTGATGCCGCTGCTCCCGCCGCCGCCACCGCTACTGAAGCTCTGCGTCGTGGAGCCGTCGTCGTCCTGGCCGCCGCCGGAGGACGAGTTGTTGCCGCCCGAGAACGTGCTGGGGGTCGCGCTACAGGCGATGGCCGCGGGCACGGCGAGCGAACCGACGATCATCCATCTCCAAAAAGCACGCATTCGATCCTCCGATGTCATGTTCGAATACGCCGCCGCACTCCGCGGTGCCGCTCGATAGAGACGTAGAGACGCCATGGTGACACGGTTGAAAGAATGCAGTATGCGCGAAACTGTGCGCAGCTGAGCAAGCTCGGTCGCGCAGCCGCTCAACCGCGCGTCACCGCGTGCCAAATCATTGTCTGCAGAGGCCAGGGGGGGTCAGCGCGCTTCGAACTTCTCCGTCTCGAACGAAACGCGGTACCGGTTGGCGCACGTTTCGCCCTTCTTCGGCTTCCACGCCTTGTCGAGGCCGAACTTGCCGCCGTCGCACTTGACCTGCTTGCCGTCGGGCGAGCACGAGATCGCGCCCTCTTCGGTGCAGGCCTCGCCGATGTCGACGAGGCTCTTGTCGCAGCGCACGCTGTAGTTGCCGGGGAGCTCGCAGCCGATCGGGCCGGCGCAGTGCAGCTGCGTCTTGTAGTGCCCACCCTGGCACACGAGCACGTTCTTCTTGCCGACGTCGCAGGCGCCCGTGCCGTCCTCTTTGCACGCCTCGTTCTCGAGCGCCGTCGTGCGGTCGCATCGCACGCCGCCGCCTGGCTCCGTCACGCACCCGAGCGCGCCATGGCACGTGCGGTTGACGGCGAGCCGTCCGTCGACGCAATCGAGCTGCGCCTTCTGCGCCGTGTCGCAAACGATCGAGGCGGGACGGCACACCTCGCCGATGTCGCCCGTCGGGGTGCACTTGGGGTTGTTGCTCGTGTCGAGCGTGCAACCGCCGCGGCAGCTCCACTCGACCGCGAACTTGCCCTCCCGGCAGCGAAGCTCCTTGCTGCCGTCGCCACTGCAGGCGCGCGCGCCGTCGTGCCCGCAACCGTCGCCCACGTCGGCCTTGGTGTCGTCGCAGACCAGCGTCTTGTCGTCGGTGCAGCCGCCCTGGCCCTTGCATGTCTCGAGGACGTATTTGCCGCCGACGCACGCGAGGTGCGACGCCTTGTCCGAACAGCTTCCCGGCGAATCGGTGCACGCGTCGCCCGGCTTGGCGCAGCACGGGATCGCGACGAGGAGAGCGACGAGGATCGTGGAAAGAACGTGTCTTGTCATGGGCACGGGGGGGCATGGTAGACGACAAACGGGGTGCCGAAGCGATGATTCCCGGCCGGATGATGGACTACCCGCTGACGCTCACGCACCTGCTCGAGCGCGCGCGCAGGTACTTTGGCGATAACCAAATCGTGAGTCGCTACCCGGACGGATCGCTTCACCGTCAGACGTGGGCGGACACGTACGCGCGCACGGGCCGGCTCGCGCACGCGCTACACCGGCTCGGCGTCGGGCCGGGGGATCGCGTGGCGACGCTCGCGTGGAACCACCACCGGCACCTCGAGGCGTACTTTGGCGTGCCGATGATGGGCGCCGTGCTGCACACGCTCAACCTGCGCCTGCACGCCAACGAGCTCACGTACATCGCGCGGCACGCCGAAGACTCGATCGTGCTCTGCGATCGATCGCTGCTGCCGCTGCTCGAGCAGTTCGTGATGAACGTGCCGTCGATTCGCCACGTCGTCGTGATGGCCGACGACGGACCCACCCCGGACGGGAAGCTCGACTACGAAACGCTGCTTGCGGCCGAGTCTCCCGACTACGCGTGGCCGCTCCTCGACGAGCGATCCGCGTGCGCCATCTGCTACACGTCCGGCACGACGGGCAACCCCAAGGGGGTCGTGTACACGCACCGGTCGAACGTGCTGCACGCGCTCTTCTCGTCGCTGCCGGACGCGATCCCGGTCTCGCAGCGCGACGTGCTGATGCCCGTGGTGCCCATGTTCCACGCCAACGCGTGGGGCTACCCGCACATGGCCGCGAACGCCGGGGCGAAGCTGGTGCTGCCCGGGCCCAAGCTCGATCCCGAGAGCCTCGTCGACCTGATGGCGCGCGAGCGGGTGAGCCGCGCGGCGGGGGTGCCGACCGTGTGGCTCGGCATCCTGGCGCTTCTCGACGCGAACCCGAAGAAGTGGGATCTGTCGTGCGTGAAGGAGATGCTTGTCGGGGGGGCCGCGGCGCCGCCTGCGATGATCGAGGGCCTTGGACGCCACGGCCTCGCCGTCACGCACGCGTGGGGGATGACCGAGATGAACCCGATCGGCACGATCTCGCGCCCCAAGGCCGACATGGACGGCCGGAGCGACGCCGAGAAGCTCGTCATCCGGGCGACGCAGGGGTACGCGGCGACGTTCGTCGAGACGCGGCACGCGGGCGAGGACGGGCACGTGCTGCCGTGGGATGGCGAGCGTATGGGCGAGCTCGAGGTGCGCGGGCCGTTCGTGGCTTCGTCGTACGTGGGCGACGAGGGCAAGGACCGGTGGACGGCCGACGGGTGGTTTCGCACCGGCGACGTCGTGACGATCGACGCGGCCGGCTACGTGCGCATCTGCGACCGGTCCAAGGACGTCATCAAGTCGGGCGGCGAGTGGATCAGCAGCGTGGCGCTCGAGAACGCGCTGATGGGCCATCCGAGCGTGCTCGAGGCGGCGGTCTTCGCGGGGCGGCACGCCAAGTGGGACGAACGTCCGATCGCGGCCATCGTGCTCAAGAAGGGCGCGACGGCGACGCAGGCCGACCTGGCGAAGTACATCGAAGGCAAGTTCGCCAAGTACTGGATGCCGGACGCCTACGTGTTCGTCGAGCAGATTCCGAGGACGTCGACGGGCAAGTTTCTCAAATCGAAATTGCGCGAGCTCTACGGGGAGATGCTCGTGAAGTGACTGCCGTCAAACGCGCTGATCGACGGAGGACGAGCATCGTCAAGCGGCCCCACGTTTTTTAGCCCGATGATTGTCGCGAGAATGCTCATGCGCGTGGGCACGAGCCTCATGGGCGTGGGCATGAAGCTCATGATCGTGGGCATGAAGCTCATGGCCGTGGGCACGAGCCTCATGGGCGTGGGCATGAAGCTCATGATCGTGGGCACGAGCCTCATGGGCGTGGGCATGAAGCTCATTGGGGCATTCATGAGGCTCATGGGCGTGCGCATGAAGCTCGTCGGCGTCGGCAGGAGGCTTCCTCGCGCGGCCATGAGGCTCATGGGCGTCGGCATGAAGCTCACGGGCGCCGCCATGAGCTTCGTGGGCGCCGCCACGACCCCGACCTCACTTCCCCGTGAACCTCGCCGCCCTCCGCTCCACGAACGACTGCACGCCTTCGCGCGCGTCGTCGCTGGCCATCAGCTTCACGACCTCGCCCATCAGCGCGTTCGCGGCGGCCTTCTCGCCCTGGTCGCGGCCGATGCGCGCCGAGGCCAGCGTGGCCATCACGCCCAGGGGTGCCTGCGCGGCGATCTTCTCCGCGATGGCGATGGCTCGCGCGAGCAGCGCGTCCCGCGGCGTCACCTCTTGCACCAGTCCGATCCGCAGCGCCTCGGGGGCGCCGAAGGGCTCCGCCGTCAGCAGGAACCGCATCGCGTTGCCCCATCCGAGCTGCGCGGGCGCACGGAAGGTGGCGCCGCCGAAGGGGTAGATGCCGCGCGCGACCTCGAGCTGGGCGAACGACGCGTCGTCGGAACAAAGCCGTACGTCGCACGCGAGCGCCAGCTCGATGCCGATCGTGAACACGCGACCTTGCAGCGCGGCGACGACGGGCTTGGAGCACGGCGGCCCCTCGAGGCCGAGCGGGTCGATGCCCGACTTGCCCCAGAGGATGTTTTCGCCGACGCGAACGCGCGGCGCCAGGCTGGCCAGGTCGAGGCCCGCCGTGAAGTCTTTGCCGTGCGCGTGGAGCACGGCGCAGCGCAGGTTCGCGTCGCCGTCGTAGCGGGTGTAGGCGGCGCCGAGGGCGTCGAGCATCTCGCCGGTGAAGGCGTTCAGCTTGCTGGGCCGGTTCAGGCCGATGAGCAGCACGTGGCCGCGCACCTCGGTGGTGATGGGCGTCGTGATGGTCTCGGAGGCCGCGTTCGAAGGGGAATCGGTCATGGTCGGATGGCCGCAACTCTGCCGTCTGGTGCGCCGGCGCGTCAACGGGCGTGCTAGACGCGGCCCTTGACGCGGATGACGGAAACCCCAGCCGACAAGCGCGGCCTCGGCGTCGCGGATGCGTCGCTCATCGTCGTCGGCAACATCGTCGGCGCGGGCATCTTCCTCGTCAGCCCCTACGTCGCGCAGGGCGTCCGATCGCCGTTCGCCTTCCTTTGCGTCTGGGCGCTCGGCGGCGCGGTGGCGCTCGCGGGGGCGCTGACGAACGGCGAGCTCGGAGGCATGTTCCCGCGGTCGGGCGGCGAATACGTGTACCTGCGCGAGGCTTACGGTCCGGCCTTCGGGTTTCTCAGCGGATGGACCAGCTTCTGGATCGGCTTTCCGGGGTCGATCGCGGCGCTGGCCTCGGGGTTCGGCACCACGATGGCTGCCATGTGCGGCATGACGCGTCCTTCCACGGCGACGGGCATCGGCGTCGCGGCGATCGTCTTGCTCACGCTGGTCAACGCGACCGGCATGCAGAGCGGCAAATGGACGCAGAACGTGCTGTCGGCGACCAAGCTGGCCGCGTTCGCGGTGCTGCTGACGCTGGGCGTGTTCGTGGCGCGAGGGGGAGCGCAGGGCGGCGCCGGGTTCCTGCGGGAGGGCCTGTTTCGACCGGGCGATCGGCTCATGCCGTTCGCCGGCGCGCTCGTGCCCGTGATGTTCGCGTACACCGGGTGGAACGCGGCGACGTACGTCGCCGGCGAGATGCGCGATCCCGCGCGCGGTCTGGGGCGTGCGCTCGCCGTCGGGACGGCCCTCTGCGTCGCTCTCTACATCGCCATCAACGTCGTCTACCTGCGCGCGATGCCGCTCGCCGACCTTGCCACCTCCAGCGAGCCCGCGCGGGCGGCGGCGGCCATCCTCGGGGGCGCGCCGGCAGCCGCGCTTCTCTCGCCGCTCGTGGCCGTGTGCGTGTGCAGCTCACTCCACGCGACGATGCTGGTCGGCCCCAGCATCTACCAGGCGATGGCACGCGACCGCCTGTTTTTCGCCCCTTTTGGGCGGCTGCACCCGAGGACGGGCGTCCCCCTCGTGGGCCTTGTCGCACAATCCGCGGTGGCGATCGCGCAGCTGGTCAGCGGGAGCTTCGATCAGCTCCTCACGTTCACGATGTTCGCCATCGTCTCGTTCTCGGCCCTCACCGTGGGGGCCGTGTTCGTCTTGCGCGTACGCCGGCCCGACCTGCCTCGCCCGTTCCGCGTGCCGGGATATCCGTGGGCACCGGCGCTCTTCGTGATCGTCAGTGGGTGGGTGCTCTGGAGCATCGTCGCCCGGGGGGCCCGCGAGGCGTTGGTCGGCCTGGCCATCGTGGCCAGCGGCGTGCCGGCTTGCATTCTTTTTCGCTCGCGCGCCCATTCGGGCGATAAGGGCACGTCAGAAGCATGAGAGCCGCGTTTCCGAGGATGGTTTGCCGGTCCATTCTTTCCCTGGTCGTCGCGGCGTGCGTCGCCGCGTGCGAGCGAGCGCCTGCTCCAGACAGCGCTTCGTCCGCGTCCGCGACCGCGTCCGCCCGGGCGTCCGAGGCGCCGCCGCCGATCGCGCCGTCCGATGGGGGCATGGCTGCTCCGGATGCGGGGGCGGACTCCGCGGTCGCGCCGCCGTCGTCGTCCGCGGCCTTCCCCACCTCGACGGCCAATGTCCCGGTGCCCCTCGACGGCGAAGAGTTCCTCGAGCAGGCGAAGGCCCTCTTCCGGGTGGGCGCGTGCGGCTCCACCGGGGAAATCCCGGCGCGCTTCGATCCCGCCGTCGTCGCCAAGTACTGCGAGCAGCTCGGGCGAGCCTCCGGCGAATACAAGAAGACCTGGATCGACGTGGCCGAACCGTTCATGGCCGCGCTTCGCCCCCGAGACCTGCCCAACGTCGTCGTCTACCCCTTCGGCGGCGGCGACCTCGTCAGCGCGCTCTCCACGTTCCCGGACGCGGTCGAGATCACCACCATCTCGCTCGAGCCGGCGGGTGACATCCGCCCCATCGACAAGATGGCCCCCGATCGCCTGGCCCACGAGCTGGCGGTGCACCGGTCGCACCTCGAACGCCTGTTCGAGAAGGCGCACTCGCGCACGGACAACCTCGACAAGGAGTCGAAGACCGAGCTCCCGGGCGAGGTGCTCTTTGCCTTGGTCGCTCTGGCCGTTCACGGCGACGAGCCCGTCAGTCTGCGGTACTTTCGCCTGCGTCCCGACGGGTCGATCGCGTACGTCACCCACGCGGACATCGAGGCGGCCGCCCACAAGCCAAAAGCGCTGCACGACCTTTTTCAGAACGTCGAGCTGCGCTTTCGCCGGGTCGGGGCCCCGGTCGAAGACGTCCACGTCGCGCGGCACATCGCGTTCAACCTCGACGACGCCCATCTCAAGGCCGACCCGTCGCTCATCGCGTACCTGAACGGCCGGCCCAAGGTCGCCGCGATGGTCAAGGCCGCGACGCACCTCTTGTGGAACGAGCACTTCAAGACGGTCCGCGGCTGGCTCGTCGATCACGCCGACTGGATCATCTCGGACTCCACGGGCCTACCTCCTCGCATCGCGCAGCCCGCGGGCTACACGCAAGACACCTACGGAGTCTTCGAAGGGCCCTCGCAATTCGGCGACCCGGACAAGCGCGACGCCGAAGACGTGCGACACCTCTTCGCGAGCGAGCCGTCGAGGCCCTTGGCGTTCCGCTACGGCTACCCGGACAGGTCGGGCCACGCCCACCTCATCGTCACCCACCGCGACCCCTCCGCCCCGGTCCAAGGCCCCGAAGGCTCCCCAACCGACGGGCAAGCCCCGCTTCCGCGCTCAGGTTTGGGTGACGGCGCAGGCGACGCCGGCCGCCTCTAAGCCGCCCTTAAACGCGCATCGCGCGGGGTTTCTATTGCGATTCCCGTTGCTTGCAAAAGCGCGTGGGTGTACAGGCAGAGCGCAAAACGCACGCAAAAACGCCTAGCCAAAACGCCGCCGGTGGTTAATGTATGCGGCTCCGGCGGGAAGCGCCGGCGCTCCTGGTCGGTTGTACCTGACCAAGAGTGACCCTACAGAACCCCGCCGCGCCAGTGAGACCCCAGACCGCCACGCGTGCAGCTCGCACAGCATCCTAACCTCCCGTAACGACCGTGAACGCCACCAGTCCTTCCCCCATCACCGCCATCGGAATTGCGTCCGCACGGCGTCCCGCCCGTCGGGCAGAGCCGCTCGCGCTCGAAACCTTCGCCGAGGCTGCCGTGACGACCGTCGCCAACGATGCGGCGCCCAGGTCGTCGGGGGAGAGCCCGCACGCCAGCTCTAGCCCTGTAGCGCCACCGCCCCGGACTGCGCGCCGCCGTGTCCTCACGCACGAGGAAGAGGTCGAGCTGGCGCAGCGGATCGAGACGGGCGAGCGCGACGCGCTTCACGCCTTGCTCGGGTCGGCCCATGCGGCCGTGCCGCTTCGGGCCTTGGCGGCCGAGCTTCGCTCCGGCCGCGTTCTCCCCTCTGGCCTCGTGCGCAACGCCGAGGAAGAGGCAGACGCGCCGGCGAACGTCGAGCGCCTTGCCCGCATGCTCGAGCGTGCGGCTCTGGGCGCCACGGGGGCGCGCACCCCTCAGAGCGCCACGACCAAGGAGCGCCGTCGTCGGCGCCGGATCCGCCTGGCGACCGACCTCTCGACGCAGCGGTTCGAGCGTGCGGTCTTCGATCGGATGGCGCGTCACCTGCGTACGCGCGGTGCCGACGAGCGGACGCGCCGCGCCTTCGCGCGCGGTCGTCGCGTGGCCGAGCGTGCCGTCCACGAGTTCGTCGGAGCCAACTTCGGTCTCGTGGTGACCTACGCACGCCGCTTCGTCGGTCAGGGCCTCGACATGCACGATCTCGTGCAAGAGGGCCAGCTCGGCCTCATCCGCGCCGTCGAGAAGTTCGATTGGCGCCGGGGTCACCGCTTCTCCACCTACGCGGCGTGGTGGGTGCGCCAGGCCATGGCGCGAGCCCTCGCCGACCAAAGCAAAACGATCCGTGTCCCGGTGCACCTGCTCGAGAGCCGTCACAAGCTCGAGCGCGTGCGTCGGGCGCTCGCGCAGCAGGGCGAGCGCGATCCGAGCGACGAGGAGCTGGCGCGCGAGAGCGGTCTGCCCATCGACAAGGTCCGCGCGATCCGCGGCCTGGTGCGCGAGCCGCTGCGGCTCGAGGCTCCCCTCGGCGACGAAGGCGACGGCGGCCAGCTCGGCGACCGGGTGGCCGACGTGCGCTCGCCGGCGCCCGACGAGCTCCTCGCCCAGGGACGGATGCAAATCCAGACGCGCGCGCTGCTCGATTTGCTGTCGCCGCGCGAGCAGCAGCTCCTGCGCCTGCGCTTCGGCATGGATGGCGGCCCCGGGCAGACGCTCGAAGAGGTGGGCCGGTCGTTCAATCTGTCGCGCGAGCGCGTGCGGCAGATCGAGGCCGCCGCCCTCAAGAAGCTCCGTGCGGTCTCCGAAGAGCGCGAGCTCGGGTCGTACATCGGGCGGTGAAGTCGCGGTCGAGGGGAGCGACCCCCGCTCCCCTCGAGCTCCCCACCGGATTCGGTTGTGAAAGGCGCTCTAGCCGGATCACCTTGCAAGGACGCTTGATAGTCTGGCGTTGTGGCGGAGCTCGTCTGGCCGGGCAAGTACCGCGACGGCGTCCGGGTCGAGGTCCCGCGTTCGCGGGCCCCGATTCGCATCGACGAAGCGTACGGCGGCAGTGCGTCGGCGGGCACGTGGCGTAACCGCCTCGTGCATGGCGATGCCCCCGGCGTGCTCTGGTCTCTCTTGCCGGAGCTCGAAGGGCGAGTGTCGCTCGTCTACGTGGATCCCCCCTTCGACACGGGCGGCGACTTCGACTTCCAGGCATCCATTCCCGGCGCTTCCGACGAGGCACCGCGCGTACCCCTGAGGGCGTACCGCGACGCGCGCGGCCTCGACGCGTGGATCGCGTGGTTTGCCGACGTGGCCGCGGCGCTGCGCGATCTCCTCGAAGTGGGCGGCAGTCTCTACGTGCACCTCGATGCCCACGTGGCCCACTACGCCAAGGTCGTCCTCGACGAGGTCCTCGGAGCCGGTGCGTTTCAGCGCGAGATCGTGTGGCGCATCGGCTGGGTCAGCGGATACAAGGCGCGCTCGCGCGGGTGGATCCGCAACCACGACACGCTCCTTTTCTACGCGAAGGGGGGGCGCCCCTCGACGTTCCACAAGGAGCTCGTGCCTTACCCACCCGGGTACTTGCGGCGCGACGGCAAGCCGCCAAAGGGCGACGGGGTGCCGGTCGACGACGTGTGGAATGGCCACCCGCTCGACCGCCTCGACAGCATCCAGATCGTGTCGTTCTCGGGCGAGAAGGTGGGCTACCCCACGCAAAAGAACGAGGCGCTGCTCGCGCGGATCGTGCGCGCGTCGTCCAACCCCGGCGACCTCGTGCTCGATGCCTTCGTCGGGTCGGGCACGACGGCGGTCGTCGCCGAGAAGCTCGGGCGCCGATGGGTGGCTTGCGACGCGTCGCCGCTCGCGATCCACACCGCCCGCAAGCGCGTCCTGTCGCTCGCCAGGCCTTCGCCGTTCGTGGTCGAGCGGGTGGATGGCCACGTGTCGAGCGAGGCCGCCGCGACGTCTCGCGGGAAACCGTCGCTGAAGGCTCGCCTGCGCGTCGAAGGCAGGCGAGTCGCGGTCGATCTCCTCTCGTTTGCGCTCGCGGCGCGCGCCATGTCCGCGGTGCCGGTCGCCACGCGCGAGAGCGTGACGCACTGGTCGCAGTGGATCGACGGTTATTGCATCGACTGGGATCATCGAGAAGGCCTGCTCAACGTGGGGTCGCGCGTCTGGCGGCCGCGGGGGCAGACGCGATTGCCGCTCGAGGCGGTGCACACGTACGCGGCTCCCGGGCGCTACGTCGCCCTCATCAAGGCCTACGACGTCCTCGGTGGCTCCACGACGAAGGCCCTACGCGTCGACGTGCAAGCACCCTAGCCGCTACGATGCGCGTCTCATGAAGGCGAACGCGCTGACCCTCTGCCTCGCTCTGACGCCGCTCGCGCTGGCCGCCGCGTGCCGCGCGCCGGCGTATGCGCCCGTCCCCCCGGTCACGTCGGCGACGCCGGGCCCCGAGACGCTGCCGCCGCTGGCGTCGTCGAGCGCTTCGGCGACGGCGCCCTCGGGGTCGAGCTATGTCGGCCACGGGGCGGAGACGATTCCCCCGGAGGTCCTCGCGAAGTATCGTCCGCTGCCGCTTCCCGCGGCCGAGTCGCGCCGCATCCAGTCGCTGATGGACGTGCGCGCCCCGGGCCCGGGGGCGCTCGCGCCGGATGGCAAGACGCTGTTCTTCTCGTGGAGCATCACGGGGATCGGCCAGGTGTGGAAGGTCGACGCGCCGGGTGCTTTCCCGCAGCAGCTGACCGGAGGCGAAGACATCACGTCTCTCGCGGCGATCACGCCGGACGGGCGCACGCTCGTCCTTCAGCGGGATCGAAAGGGCGAGGAGAACCCGGGCCTCTACCTGCAGCCGGCGTCCGGCGGCGCGCTCGAGTTGATCCAGCACGTGCCCAAGGTGCAGACACGCTTCGAGGCCGTGTCGGGCGATTCGAAGTTCGTGTACTTCACCTCCAACGACCGGAAGCCCGATTCGTACGTCGTCTACCGCTTCGACGTCGCGAAGAAGGAGAAGCAGGTCGCCTTCGACGCGCAAGAAGGGCTCTGGCACGTCTCGGACGTGAAGGACGACGGCCGGCTGCTGCTTCGCAAGGAAACGGGGTCGCTGACGGCCGAGTACAGCGAGTGGGTGCCGGGCAAGGCTGCGCTCACGCCGCTCGTCGGCCAGGGCGAGCTCGAGGAGTACGACGTGCGGTATGGCGCGCACGAGGGCGAGCTGCTCGTCGTCACCAACAAGACCGGTGAGTTCCGGCACCTCTACAGCTACCGCCCCGACGCGAAGGTGCCGGGTCAGTGGACGATCACGCCGCTCGGCGACCCGGCGAGCTTCGATGTCGACGGCTTCGACATCGATCGCAAGCGCACTCGCATCCTCTACACGATCAACGAGAACGGATTCACGCGCCTGCGCGCTCTCGACGCGAAGACGTATCGGCCCCTCGAGGTGCCCGCGCCGAGCGACGCCGACCACGTGACGTTCGGCGCGACCACGCCGGACGGCCGCTACACGACCATCGGCGTCGACGATGGGACGCACCCCTTGCGCTCGTTCGTCGTGGATTGGACGCGCGGCACGACCAAAGCGTGGCATTCGCCGAGCACCCCGGAGATCGACACGACGAGGTTCGCGAAGGTGAAGCTCGAGTTTTATCCGGCGCGCGATGGCACGAAGATCCCCGTCTTGGTCCGCCTGCCGGAGTCGTGCGAGGCGCCGTGCCCCGTCGTCGTGAGCTTTCACGGGGGGCCCGAATCGCAGGCGAAGCCGGGGTTCAGCGTCGGGGCGCAGATGTTCGTCGACGCGGGCCTCGTGTTCGTCGAGCCGAACGTGCGCGGCAGCGACGGCTACGGCAAGGCGTGGCTGCACGCGGACGATGGCGCGCGCCGGCTCGAGATCATCACGGACATCGAGGACGCCGCGAAGTGGGCGCGGACGCGCTTCGCCTCGGGTGGCAAGTCGCCGCGCGTGGGCGTGTACGGAGGCAGCTACGGCGGCTACTCTGTGCTCATGGCGATGACGATGTTCGCCGGCGCCTACGATGCGGGCGTCGACGTCGTCGGGATCAGCGATCTACGTACCTTCTTGCGCAACACGGCGCCTTACCGGCGGATCCTCCGGATCAGCGAATACGGCGACCCGGACAAAGACGCCGATGCCCTCGCCAAGCTCTCGCCGATGACGTACGTCGACCGCGTCAAGGCGCCGCTCCTCATCATGCAAGGGGCGAGCGACCCGCGCGTTCCCGCGGGCGAGGCCGTCCAGATCCACGAATCGATCGCCGCCCGCGGCGTCCCCTGCACGCTGATGATCTTCCCCGACGAAGGCCACGGCGCACAAAAGCGCGAGAACCGCGTCCTCATGCTCGGCAACGCGATCTCGTTCTTGAAGGAGCACCTACAACGCGTCCCATAGCCGACCCGGAAGGTCGGCTCGATTCGTTTTTCCTGGTGGAGGGGAGGAGTGTCCGCCTTCTTTTTTTGGGGTGGCATGCCAGCCACACCCGCCCATGCCACCCCAAAAAAAGAAGACGGACACTCCTCCCCTCCACCAGGAAAAACGACGGGTAGGTGTTCGCGCCGGCGAATCGCACTGCGCGGGCTGCTTGTCCCGCGCGGTCGAACGAGCTCGCGTCCCACGTCATGCGCCTAGCACTACTGCTGGACCTCCCTCGGACAGCTCGCGCTTTCAGGGACCACTCTCCGACCGGGCTTGGCCCGTAGCCGTCGCAGCAGCGTGAACGAGAGGACTGCGCTGATCAACGCGAATGGCACGACATGGACGAGGAGACCGACGCCTGCGAGCGCTGCTCCTGCCACGCTCGCGGCGAGCGACGTACGCAGGCTCCACCGAGCCCACTGCTCCATGCCGTGGGAGAGGGTCCCGCGCTTCCACGGGTCGCTCCACACGTAGATGTAGCCGGGGGCAGACAGAAGCCCGGCGTAGACGGGGATGGCGAGCAGCAAGAAGACTTTCTGGGTGAGCAGCGGAATCGGCAGCGTGAGGAGCATCCCAAGGGCGGGTGCCAGGAGATACGCAACCGACAGGCGCTCGGGCCGGTTCCAGTCAGGAGTGCGCATGCAACGGCTCCGGTCTACACTACTGGACCTCCCCCTCGCAGCCGAGGGTGTGCCGAGCGTGAGGGTCGGCGAGGTGCTGCGCTAGCCCACGAAGCTACGGCCCTCGTCCAGCTTCGACGAAGCAGTCGTTGGGGCCGAGGCCGAGGCCAGGCAGTACATCGGCAGATCCTGAGCTCGCCGGCGCGAAAAGCTAACTGTCGTTTTTCCTGGTGGAGGGAAGGAGTGTCCGCCTTCTTTTTTTGGGGTGGCATGGGCGGGTGTGGCTGGCATGCCACCCCAAAAAAAGAAGGCGGACACTCCTTCCCTCCACCAGGAAAAACGAATCGAGCCGACCTTCCGGGTCGGGCCGGGTTCGAGGTCGAGGTCGAGGTCGAGGTCGAGGTCGAGGTCGAGGTCGAGGTCGAGGTCGAGTAAGGACGAACGCGGTCTTAGTGCCGCGTGAGGGCGAGCAAGACCTCCACGACGATGAGGATGATGACGACGAGCTCGAGCACTGTGCTGCGCCGCGCCTCGACCTCGCCGCGGACCAATCCGTACGCTTGCGCGAGGAGCGCCTGCTTGGCATCGATGCTGGCTTGCCACGAGCGGATGCGGAAGCGGCGAACGGCGCTCTCGTAGACGCGCGCGAGGTAGAAATCGCCCACGACCTTGAGCGCGTTGTCGACCCGCTCGGCAAACTCGGTCAGCTCGACGAGGCGGCGGACGACGCCCCGGCCGAGCTCGACCCATGGGTTGTTCAGCACGTCGAAGAAACGGCGCCGCTGCACCCGTTCGAGCTGGTGGTGCACACGGGCCAGCTCGGCGTCGAACAAGTCGTCGTAGTAGCGGAGCTCGAGCAGCTGCGACGACGCGAGCTCGAGGATGTCGAGGATGTCGCGGCTGCCCGACGGCTCGAGCACGAAGGCGCTGTCCCAGTCGACGACCACGAGGTCGTCCTCGAAGTAGCTATGGCTGTGTTCGAGGACATCCAGCCGCTGTCGCGCCGAGAGCCGACGGGTGGGCGGCTCGCCGATGACCAGGCTCGCCAGGGCGGGCGACGCGAGCACCTGGGTCGCCGTCGGGTCACCGCGGAATCGCCTCACGTACACGATGGTGTAGGTCTCGATGCCTTCCCAGCGGTGCCGCCCGTCGATGGCCGGGGCGAGCCGGTCCAGCAAGGGCTCCGCAAGCTCGCGCGCGATCCGGTCGAACTCCGGCGATTCGTAGATCTCGTCGCACATGGGGACCAGACCGGCGATGTCGCTGCCGTCGGCGATGGGTAGCTCGAACGCGATCGAGACCGCGCCGTAGGCGAACACGCGCGCCGACACGCTGGCCTGCGTCGTGCCGTGGGTGAGCTTCACGGCCACCGACGAGGGCTCGAGCGCCACTTCCAGCGGTGGCGATGCGATGACGAGGGACCGTGCGCCTTCGTTGCTCAGCGCCCCACGCCGGGTGCCCGGCGGCGGCGCGATGCGCTGCGCGGCCGCGAGGTCGATCTCGTCGGCCACGTCGAGCAGGCGATACGCGAGGATCCGGCCCTCCTGGACGACGAGAGGACGATCGCCGCCGGGCGGCGTCGCCGTGTCGGCGCGGTCCGGAGCTGCCACGCCATCGGGGACCGGATGCCCGTGCCTCTCGTCCTCCGGCTCGCGCATCGCCGCCACCCTCACGGGTGCATATGCGCGGCCCTCCAGCGTCGCAAGTCAGGGGCCGTCGAACCAGCCGAGCTCCGCGGCTCGCCGCGTCAGCCCGTAGCGCCCCGTCGCCTGGAACTTCGCGAAGATGGAGCGAAGCTGGCACGAGACCGTCTGCACCGATGTTTCGCGGACCCCGGCGATCTGCCAGCGCGATCGTCCTTCGACGAGGAGCTGCGCGATCTCCTGCTCCGACACCGTCAGCATCGTGCGCGCGACCAGCTTGGGGCGGGGAATGCTGGCGACCACGAACTCGCAGCCCTCGTACGTGAACCGCGAGTAACGAAGGTCGGCCGCGGTGACGACCCCCGCGGCGCGCTGGGCGGCCACCGCGATCGGCAGCGGGATGGTGCGCGCTATCAGCTCGAGCTTCTGGAGCGCCTGCGCGCAGCGTTTGGAGGCGGTGGAGTGCGCGATCCGGAGCTCCGTGGAGATCACCTTTTGCTGTTCGCCGCAGAGCACGCGCGAGAGCACCGCGGCTTCGGCGGGGTTGAGCGGGCAGCAGATCCCGCTCCCTCGGCCCACCGACCGCAGGATCGCGTAGCTGCGGAAGGCGCCGAGCCGATCAATGTACGGACGCAGGTGGCCGGCCACCAGCTCGGCCCAGAGGTCGATGGGCTCGGCGATGGACCGCGGGCCGACGTCGGCGGCACGGGCCCCGTCCCACAAAGGGTCCGTCGCGACGTCGGCGGAGGATTGGCGAAGGGGATCCTGGGTGAACGCGTCGGGGGAGGGGAGCGCCATGCTCCTCCTCTAAGCAGGGTTCGGTCCAAGCTGAGGCTTGCGTAAGGCCTCGGATCTGCTCGGACCCCCCTTGCACCACTGTCCAAAAAATCGGACGGGTGCCGAACGGATTGGACGATCGCGTACGCCCTAGGACGAGTGCAAACCGCGTCGTAGCCCGAACGCGTTGATTAAGTTGTGCAGGTGCGTCCGGGTCAGGTCGAGCCCACGCGCGGCGGCCGTCACGTTCCAGTCGGTGGCCTCCAGGGCCTTGCGGACGATGACGGCCTGAAGCCGGCGCGTCTGCTCGTGGAACGTGCCTGCCCCCGCGCCCCCTCCGGGATCCTTCCCATCGCGGGCGTCCCGGAAAATGTGCGCGGCTTCGACCTCGGTGGCGCCCTCCGCGGCGGCGTGAATGGCGCCCGCCATCATCTGGTTGGCCAGCTGGCGGATGTTGCCCGGCCAATCGAACGCGTCGACGGCTCGCTGTGCGCCGGGCGAAAGAGGAATGATCGGGAGCTTGTGCTCGCGCTGTGCGTCGGCGCAGAGCCCCGCGGCGAGCGGAATGACGTCTTCACGCCTTTCGGCGAGGCTCGGCATGCGAATCGCCAGGACACGCAAACGAAAGAAGAGGTCTTGCCGGAACCGTCTTTCCTCCACCTCGGTCTCGAGATCCTTGTTCGTCGCGGCGATGATGCGCGCATTGGCGGTCATCATCGTCTTGCCGCCGACGGGCGTGTACTCACGTGAGTCGAGAAACTTGAGGAGCTTGGATTGGGCCGAGGCGGACAGCTCGCCTACCTCGTCGAGGAACAAGGTGCCCCCTTGGGCCGCCGCCACTCTTCCCTCGCGCCGCGTCGCGTCCGTGAATGCGCCGGGCACGGATCCGAAGAGCTCCGTCTCGAGGATGGTGTCCTGGAAGTTGGCGCAGTTCAGGTCGACGAAGGGGCGTCCTCGGCGCGGGCCGTTGTCGTGAATCAACCGAGCCATCTGCGTCTTGCCGCTGCCCGTGTCACCCGCGATGAGCACCGAGATGTCGAGCGGCGCCGCCACCTCCACCTCGCGCAAGACCTTGGCGAGGGCTGCGCTGCGCCCCACGAGGCCATCGATCCGCAGCCGCTTGCGGAACGGTTCGACATGATCGGCCTGCTTCGTCCGCGATCGAATGAGAAGGCCTTCGACCAGCGGCCCGAGGTGCCGCGCGACCGTGCGGGCGAGGGCGACTTCGGCCTCGGTGAACGTGCCTGCCGTGCGCTGGCTCTGGACATAGAGGACGCCGACGGGCGTCTGGCGCATGATCGGCGTGCAGAGCACGGCCTCGATCTTGGACGCCTGGACGCTCGGTCGGTCCTTGAAGCGCGGGTCGAGGATGGCCGAGGGGCAAACGATGACGTCACCCTGCGCCAGTGCTTCGGCGATGATCCCCCGCGATACGATCGTCCGGATGCGTTCGACTTCGTCCGGGGACAACCCGGCGGCCCGCCACCAGCTTGGCCCGTCGTTCCAATCGAACACTTCCAGGTAGCCCTGATCGGCGCCCAGCAAGCGGACGAGCAGGCCGAGCGCGGCCTCGAGGAACGGCCCCGGATCGTCGCGGCCGCTCAGATCGAGGAGATCGCGGTAGAGATCGCGCTCCAACCGGAGTCGCTCGAGCTCGGTTTCGTCGGACGGCATCGTGGAACGAGCGGCGTGATGCATTACGTCAACCCACAACAAGTTATTTGGGAAGTGCCGCGCCGGCAATGGTCGGCGCGCAACAGTTTTGCATCGGCGAAATCCTCGGCGAGCATCAAGAAATGACCATGGCTGTCTTCTGGCTCATCGTGTCAGGATGAGGGGGGCCGCGCCTCTCGTGGAGGTGAGGCCACGGCTCACACTTCCCGAGCAATCCAGCCCAAATCTGGCCCGCGCGGCCGGCGGCCCTTGAGCCGCACCGGACATCGCGGTGTAACTAGGGTGTGCGTCTCCGTTCCCTGACTGCGTTCTTGCGCCAAGGGCGGAGGCGGGGGGCATTGACCCGTCCAGGGTGTCCCCGCTGGGCGGCGCTCTTCGCCGTCTTCTGGATCGCGTGGGCCTCACCCTCCGGCGCCGCGCTGGCCGACGATGAATCGGTCCTGCACGCACTGACCGAGTCGACCGACTTTCGGGTCCGGGTCAACGCGGCGCTGGCGCTCGGCCGGCTCGGGGCCCAGGCGCCAGAAGGTACGCGCGAGGCGCTCGAGCAGGCCCTCGGCGACGCGCACCCTGCCGTCCGCGTGGCCTCCGCGACCGCGCTGTCCGCGCTGAAAGACCCCGCCGCGATTCCAGCACTCGAGAGACGCCTCGCGGTCGAAGGCTCCGCAAGCGTCGCGGCGCAGCTTCGCCTGTCGGTCACGCAGCTGCACCGCGCCGACGACGGTGACCTGGAGGATCCCGACACGCCGCCCGCTCCCTCGCACGCTCTCGCGACGGACGTACGCTTCGTGGTCACGCTCGGGACCATGCGCAACCGGACCAACGTCGGCGGCGACGAGCTGCGCCGGGTGCTCGGCAAGGCCTCACGTCTCTACGCGGCGGCCTTGCATGGCACCGTCGTCGTCGATCACGATGGTCCGCTGCTCCGGCAGGCTGCCGCGCGGCGCATCCCGGTCATCACTCTCGACGGCAACGTCACGCGGGTCACCGAGACGCGGGTCGCGGGTGGCTCGCAGGTGCAAGCGCGCGTCGAGTTCACCGTGCGGCGCGACCAGAACCTCAAAGGTACGCTCTCCGGCGCGGCGACGACGTTCGGGCCGGGCGCAGGGCTCACCGACGAGGGGCGCCACCAGCTCGAGGAGGACGCCGTATCGGCCGCCGTCCAGAGCGCGCTCCGGGGAGCAGAGCAGGGGCTGCTCGTCGCCGCGCGCTGACGCGAGGGGGGCCGCGTCGGCGTGCTATGAGCACGCGAGAGATGACACGCCGCACTTCCGCCGAGGTCCGTCGAGCCTTCCTCGCGTTCTTCGAGAAGCACGGGCACACGATCGTCCCGAGCTCGCCCCTCGTCCCCCAGAACGATCCCACCTTGATGTTCGCGAACGCGGGCATGGTCCAGTTCAAGGACGTCTTCATCGGCAAAGAGACGCGCCCCTACACCCGCGCCACGTCGAGCCAGAAGTGCATCCGCATCTCGGGCAAGCACAACGACCTGGAGAACGTGGGCGTCACGGCGCGCCACCACACGTTCTTCGAGATGCTCGGCAACTTCTCCTTCGGCGACTACTTCAAAGAGGATGCGGTCGCCTTCGCCTGGCGTCTGCTCACCGACGAGTTCGGGCTCGACGCGCGTCGCATGGTCATCACGGTCTTCGGCGGCGAAGGCGGCGTTCCCGCCGACGACGACGCACGCGCCATCTGGCGCAAGGTGACAGGCTTCGGCGACGACCGGATCATCGGTCTCGGGTCCAAGGACAATTTCTGGCAGATGGGCGAGACGGGCCCCTGCGGTCCGTGCACCGAGATCCACTGGTTCAACGGCGACGCGTCCAGCGGCGAGGTCCCCTACGCCGCCTTCGGGCAAGAGCCGGCGCCGAACGGCCTCGGATGGATGGAGATCTGGAACGTGGTCTTCATGCAGTTCGAGCGCACGCTCGACGCGTCGGGCGCGCCGCGCCTGGCACCGCTCCCCAAGCCGTGCGTCGACACCGGCGCGGGGCTCGAACGCGTGGCGAGCGTCCTGCAGGGCGTCACGTCGAACTACGACACCGACGGTCTGCGCGTCCTCGTCGACAAGGCGAGCACGATTGCCGGCAAGCCCTACGGCGGATCGCAGGCCGACGACGACGTCTCGATGCGCGTCATCGCCGACCACGCGCGGACGACGGCGTTCCTCATCGCGGAGGGCGTCTTCCCGGATCGCACGGGGCGCGAGTACGTGCTGCGCCGGGTGATGCGCCGCGCGATCCGGCACGGCCACCGGCTCGGCATCCGCGAGCCGTTCCTGCACGAGGTGGCGCTCGAGGTCGTGCGCACGATGGGCGCCGAGTACCCGGAGCTCGACCGCCGCAAGGAGCTCATCGCCAGCGTCGCGCGCGCCGAAGAAGAGCGATTCCGCGAGACGATCGACCGCGGGCTGAAGATCCTGGAAGAGGAGATCGAGGGCCTGAAGGCCGCCGGGTCCCCGATCGTGCGCGGTGAGACGGCGTTCAAGCTCTACGACACCTATGGGTTCCCGCCGGATCTGACCGACGTGATCGCCCAAGAGCGGGGGCTCACGGTAGACCTCGCCGGCTACGAGCGCGCGCTCGAGGAGCAACGCGCGCGGAGCGAGGGATCGAAGCTCAACGACGAGGCGGCCGTCGCTCACGTGTGGCGCGACGTCCTCGGCTCCGTTCGCGAGACCGCACCCGACGGCGTCAAGTTCGTCGGCTACGAACGCGAAGACGCGAGCGGTCGCGTCGTGGCCATCGTCGTCGACGGGGCGCGTGTCGAGAAGGCGGGCGAGGGGAGCGAGGCGGTCGTGGTCACCGACGTGACACCGTTCTACGGCGAATCGGGCGGCCAGGCGGGCGACCGCGGCGTCATCGAATCCGACGGTGGCGCGGCGTTCGCCGTGACCGATACGCAGAAGCCGCTCGCGGGTCTCGTCGTGCACCACGGCCGCGTCGATCACGGTGCGCTCGCCGTCGGCGACCGCGTGCGCCTCGCGGTCGATCAAGACGCCCGGGCGGCGACGCGACGAAATCACTCGGCGACGCACCTGCTGCACTGGGCGCTGCGCACGGTGCTCGGAGAGCAAGCCACGCAAAAGGGGTCGCTCGTCTCGGCGGATCGCCTGCGTTTCGACTTCGCGCACGGTCGCGCCGTGACGCAAGACGAGCTGACGCGCATCGAGGACCTGGTCAACGCCAAGGTGCTCTCCGATGCCCCCGTGCTGACGGAGGTCCTTCCGATCGACGAGGCGCGCCGCCGCGGCGCGGTGGCCATCTTCGAGGAGAAGTACGGCGACGTCGTGCGCATGCTGACGATGACGCGCGACTCGATCGAGCTGTGCGGCGGGACGCACGCGCGGTCGCTGGGCGAGATCGGCCTGTTCAAGATCGTGAGCGAGCAAGGGTTGGCCGCCGGCGTAAGGCGCATCGAAGCCGCAACGGGTCTCAACGCGCTGGCGTACGTCCGCGTGGTGGAGGGCACGTTGCGTGATGCCGCCCGCACGTTGAAAGCGCCGCCCAGCGAGCTCCCGGACAAGATCGAGAAGCTCATCGAGCGCGAACGGGCCCTCGAGAAGGAGATGGCCGAGCTCAACCGCAAGGTGGCGATGGGCGCGGGCGCGCCCGGGGGCGGGTTCGACGACATGCTGCGGAAGGCGCGTGACATCCCCGGCGGCCGTGCCCTGGCGGTCAAAGTCTCGGTCGGCGACCCGGCGACGATGCGCGAGGTGGCCGAGCGCCTGCGCGACAAGCTCGGTGAGGCCGTCGTGCTCGTAGGCGCCGCTAGCAAGGACAAAGCGACGCTCGTGCTCGTGGTCTCGCGCGGGCTGACCGATCGCTACAAGGCGGGTGAGCTCGTGAAGGGCGTCGCCCAGATGGTAGGGGGCGCCGGCGGGGGTCGGCCAGACATGGCCCAGGCGGGGGGTACCCAGGTCGACCGGCTCGATGACGCGCTGGAAAGCCTCTACGCGCGTCTGGCATGAGCCGCGGACGCGCCGGGGCGTTCCTTTCCCAGGCGTCGCACCCTTTGATAGGCTTGTGCCAATGACGGAGGGGAGCCGCAGTAGCCTGCCACCCCTCGCGCACGGAACGGTCGTCAACGACCGGTACGAGATCCGTCAAAGCTTGGGCAAAGGGGGCATGGGCGAGGTGTTCCTCGCGTACGATCGCACGACCCAGCAGGCCGTCGCCCTCAAGATCGTCCGCGAAGAGGCGCGGATGCCCGGCGACGACGAAGCCCTGCGGCAAGAGCTCCTCCTCGCGCGGTCGGTGAGCCACCCCAACGTGTGCCGCGTGCACGACCTCGCGCAGAGCTCCTACGGGCCCATCCTCGTGATGGAACACATCACCGGGCAGACGCTGCACACGCACATCCGGCGGAAAAAGGCCCAGGGCGGCTATACCGCCGACGAGTTCCGCCGCATCGCGCACGACGTCGCGAGCGGCGTCGCCGCGATTCACCAGCAGGGCCTCGTGCATGGGGACCTGAAGCCGGGCAACGTGATGGTGACGACGAACCCCGACGGATCGTTCGGCAAGGCCATCGTCCTCGACTTCGGGTTCGCCAAGGAGCGCGCGCGCGCCAGCGCCCGCCGTCCGGGTGCGCCGCCCGATGGCGGCACCCCCAACTACATGAGCCCGGAGCGCATCCGGTCCGGGGGCGCGAGCCCGGACGACGACGTCTACGCGCTCGGTCTCACGCTGCTCGAGATGTGGACGTGCCGCGTGCCCGAGCCGGGCTACAAGCCGCGCGCCAAGACGATGCGGCAACAGATCATGTTCGACGTCCCATCGGGGCTCAGCATCGACGAGATCAAGCAGGTCTTCCGTTGTTTCGCCGACGACGCGCAGGAGCGTCTGCCCGCGCGGCACCTGCGGTTTTTCAACCCCGTGACGCTCACGACGAACCCGATCCAGGTGCCGCGCGAGCGGCTCGATCCGGGGCCGCCGCCCGGTCGCAGCGCGGCCCAGGCCTTCGTACCGGGGTCGCAGTCCTTGCTGGTCACGTTCGCGACGAACGCGCCCGAGTTCGTCGGAGAGCTCGTGAGCCTGGAAAAGCCGGTCGTCTCGGTCGGGCGCCGATCGGACAACGACCTCGTCGTGCCCGAGGCGACGGCGAGCGGTCAGCACGCGCAGCTCAAGTGGCAGAACGCAAGCTGGGTCGTCGAAGATCTCGGCTCGACCAACGGCTCGTACGTCGACCACACGTACGAGCGCCGCAAGCTCGTCAACCTGATGCATGGCGGGGAGGTGCAGCTCGGCGAGCTGCGCTTCAAGCTCGTCAGCTTCGTCAAGGACGGGGCCAGCCACAGGCGCGCTCGGGCTTACCTGTCCAAGCGCGACGGCCTGACAGGGCTGCTCAGCCGCGAGCAGTTGCTGTCCGCGCTCGACGAAGAGGCGGCGTTCTCCGACTGGGTCGAGACGCCGCTCAGCATCGCTCGCTACGAGCTGCGCGGTCCGAACCGCCTGGTCAGCGATCGCCCCACGATCCTGGAGATGCTCGCGTTGCGACGGACCGCGACGAGGGTCGTCGAGCTGACGGACATGCTGCTGCTCTCGCTCATCGCCGTGACGGCGGGGCGCACCGGATCGTTGCGGTTCTGCGTGGCCATGGTCGGTCCCGGCGCACAAGAAGCGCGCAACCTCGTCGAGCAGGTGGTCGGGCAGGTGCAGGGAATGTTGCCCGAGGGCCTCGACCTGGCGGCGACGATCGCGCGCTACGAGGCGGGCGTCAGCGTCCGCGCGCTGGTGGATTCGTGAGCATCGACAAGCGACAATCTTCCCTCCCGCCGGCCGATCCACGGCAGCCTTCCGTCGGGCCGCTCGGTTCCAGGGGCGGGCGAGATGAGTTCGTGGGCGGCGATCGGCCGGCACGCGCGGCGCTCGTCGGCGCGGTGATATTCGGGCTCACGCTCGTCGGCATCGGACTCTACCTCTGGCGCCGCCCGCATGCTCCCGTCGACGGCCCAAGCGAGGCGGCCCAAGGGGCTCCGACCGCGGGCGGTGCCGACGACGCGAGCCCCGCGCCCGCCGTGTTCGAGGTGCAGCCGCCATCGCCCGTGACCCTCTCGGAAGCGCGCGTCCTCGGTTGCCACGACAAGGGCCGCGGGACGACGCCGCCCGACGAATGCGATCGCCTCACGCCCATCGAACAAGCCCTGGCGCGTGTGATCAAACAGGCCGTATCGTGCGTCCCCGACTCCAGCTCGGCCGGTAGCATCGAATACCTCGCGGACGTGAGCTTCACTCGACACCGCATCCGCGTGACCCTGCCGCGCGCGGGGCGGTCGGTGCGCGACCGCAAAGTGGTGCACGCCTGCGCCTCGGCCGTGCGAGACGGGATGCAGTCCGTGCCGCTCGACGGCGTCGACCACAAGCACGCCCGTTACTCCATCTCGATCACGGCGACGTACCGGGGCGCCGCCACGGCGCAGCCGGCGAGCGGAAGCGTTGCCGGACCCTCGCCTGGCGTCGCCCCCACCGGCACCACAGCCGCTTCGCCTTCGCCCGGATCCCCTCGGAACTGAGCTTCGCGTCGGTTCGCCCTGGCCGGGACCGCGAGACGCGGTTACGTTTCGGGCGCCGAATGTCCGCCAAGCGCCGTCTCGTCGTGCTCGACCCACCGTCGCGCTCGGGCCCGTCGTGCGCCTCGCGGCGCGACGCGCACGACGACGATCGCTTTCACGACGAGTGCGGCGTCTTCGGCATCTTCGATCACCCCGAAGCCGCCAACATCACCTACCTCGGGCTTCACGCGCTTCAGCACCGCGGGCAAGAGTCGGCGGGCATCGTCACGAGCGACTCGGAGAAGCTCTACGCGCACCGCGCCATGGGCCTCGTGCAAGACACCTTCACGCAAGACCAGCTGGCCAAGCTGCCGGGCAGGATTGCGATCGGGCACGTGCGCTACTCCACGGCGGGCGGGTCCCATATCAAGAACGCCCAGCCCATCGCGGTCGACTACGCGCGTGGGTCCTTGGCGGTCTGCCACAACGGCAACCTGACCAACGGCGACGAGCTCCGGGCCGAGCTCGAAGCACGCGGCTCGATCTTCCAGAGCGGTACGGACACCGAGGTCTTCGTGCACCTCGTCGCCGCGAGCAAGGAGATTGCCGTCGAGGATCGCATCGCCGACGCCCTCACGAAGGTCAAGGGAGCGTACTCGCTCCTCTTCATGACGGAGGATTCGGTCATCGCCGTCCGGGATCCCATGGGCATCCGTCCGCTCTGCCTGGGTCTCCTGTCGTCGAAGAAGGACGTGCACGTCTTTGCCAGTGAGCCGTGCGCCTTCGACCTCATCGGAGCCGACTACGTGCGCGACGTCGAGCCGGGCGAGATGATCGTGATCGACTCGACGGGAATGCGCAGCATGCGCCCTTTGCCGCCGGCGCCGACGCGGATGTGCGTCTTCGAGTACGTCTACTTTGCGCGGCCCGACTCGCACCTCAGCGGCCGCAACGTCTACGAGACGCGCAAGGCGTTCGGCCGTCGGCTCGCCAAGGAGCACCCGATCGAGGCCGACGTCGTCGTCCCGGTGCCCGATTCCGGCGTTCCCGCGGCGATCGGGTACGCGGCGGAGCGCGGCATTCCTTTCGAGATGGGGCTCATGCGCTCGCACTACGTAGGGCGCACGTTCATCGAGCCGCAGGAGAGCATCCGGCACTTTGGCGTGCGCCTGAAGCTCAGCCCCGTGGCGACCGTGCTGCGCGGCAAGCGCGTCGTCGTCATCGACGATTCGATCGTGCGGGGCACCACCTCGCGCAAGATCGTCAAGATGGTCCGCGACGCGGGCGCGAGCGCGGTCCATCTGCGTATTTCCAGCCCCCCCACGCAATGGCCGTGCTTCTACGGCATCGACACGCCCACGCGGCGCGAGCTCATCGCGTCCAGCCATTCGGTCGACGAGATCACGCGCTACGTCACCGCCGACTCGCTCGGTTACCTCTCGCTCGACGGCATGCTGGCGACGCTGGGCGGAGGCGACGGCCATTGCCACGCGTGCTTCTCCGGCCAGTACGCGATCCCCTTCTCGCCCACGAACCGCCGTCAGATGCGGCTCGTCGGCGTGTGACTCGACGAGCGCCGCCCCCTACTACGCCGCACCCGCCTTCGGCTCGATCGACGCGCTCTTGGGGGCCGTCATGTCGATGTCCTCGTAGACGCGAACGCCGCGGAGCAAGCCACTCGCGCCCCTCTCGTAGACGGCGAGGCCCGCTTGAGGAGCCACGGTCTTTCCGTGCACGCGGACCACCGTGTACTCGAGCGCGCATAGGCTGCCGTCGTCGGCGCGAGCGCCCTTGAGCACTTCGATGCCGCCGGTGCGCGCGCCATCCAGGGTGAAGAGCCGCTCGTAGTAGTCGCGCAAGGGGCCGCCTTCGTCGGTCTTCTCGTACGTGTGACCGGCGGCGTCGCGCAGGGTCCCGCCGTTCTCGAACGCTGCCACCACGGCGCCGATGTCGGCACGGGCGAGGGCCCCGAGCTGCGCGGCGACGGGGGGCGGCACCGCGACCTCGTCGTTCTTCGGCAAGAGCGGCGAACGTACGGCGTGCGTGCCCTTGATGGGTTTGGTCGAGTAGTAGAGCCGGATCTCGATCTCGCGCTCCGGGCGCCGCTCGGCCACGATCGCGACGGGGACGGTGACACGCCGTCCTTCGAACGTCAGCGAGAGCGCGCCCTCGGTGACGTCGCGATCGGAGCCCGTCACGAAGGCGACCTTGTCGAACGCCCCTTGCCGCTTGGCGAGCCAGGCCGCCTGTTCGTCGAGGTACCGGGCGAGCGCCGGCATACCGCTGGTGCGACCGAAGATGGGATCGTCCACCGTGGCTCGATCCCCGAGCCGGCGGAGAAGCTGCTCCGCTTGCGATGACACGAGAGCAGGCAAATAGACGTCCGACAGCCATCCACGCAGACCGGAAGCTGCGCCGCGGTCCGGAACATCCTGCATCGTCCTAAGATACCTTTAGCGGGGAGTGGGGGTCCAGACGAGGTGCGCGTGCGTAGGCTCCCCGCTCGCCCCTCGCCTGTCCCCCCCGCGCCGGCGCGCTTCTCCGCGCTTGCGCGCCCGCAGCCCAGGCCCAAGCTTTGTGGATGGACGTCGTGCCCCCCATCGCGGTGCCCCCCATCGCGGTGCCCCCCATCGCGGTGCCCCCCATCTTCGAGAGGCTTCCAGACCGGGTGTCCGTCTACGAGGTCGCAGCGCGCGACGGCTTGCAAAACGAGCGGGCGACCGTCCCGCTGCGAAGCAAGCTTCGTCTCATCGATGCCCTGGTGCGGGCCGGTTTGACGCGGGTCGAGATCACCAGCTTCGTCAGCCCCAAATGGATCCCGCAGCTGGCCGACGCGGACGAGGTCGCGCAGCACGCCAAAGCTCCGCCGGGAGTGATCTTCAGCGCCCTCTGCCCGAACGCGAAAGGGCTTTCGCGCGCGCAGGCTGCCGGGCTACCCGAGATCGCGGTCTTCGTCTCGGCGAGCGAGACGCACAACCGCAAGAACGTGAACAAGACCGTCGGCGAGACGCTGCTGGCGTTCGAGGACACGATTGCCCCCGCGCTCGCGGCCGGCATGCGCGTGCGTGGCTACGTCTCGACGGTGTGGGGATGCCCCTACGAGGGCGAGGTCGACCCTCGACGGGCGCTTTCGATCGCCAAGACGCTCCTCGACATGGGCTGCTACCAGGTCTCCCTCGGCGACACGATCGGCGTTGGAACGCCACGGCAGACGGCGCGCATCCTCCAGCTCATATCGACGGAGGTGCCCCTCGACCGGATCGCGATGCACATGCACGATACGCGCGGCACCGCCCTCGCCAACGTGCTCATCGGGCTGGAGATGGGCATCCGCACCTTCGACGCGAGCGTGGGCGGGATGGGCGGTTGCCCCTACGCCCCGGGCGCCGCCGGCAACCTCGCAACGGAGGACCTTGTCTACATGCTGCACGGAATGGGCATCGACACCGGGATTGACCTCGACCAGCTCGCGGAAGCCGGCAAAGTTGCCGAGAGCCTGGTCGGACGACCATTGCCGGGCAAAGTTCACCAGGCCGGTGTCCGCAGCCTCAAGGCCTAGCCAGAGCCACGCTCGCCAGCGCCATTGTTTCAACCGTGAAACGTGGCTTGCGAATGTGAATGGGTTTCATCAGCTTTTCAACAGGCTAAGTCGTTGAGATTGCTTGCCGCGTTCGTGGCACACTCCTCGCAAAGCTTGCCTGCGGCACCGCGTAGGATGGCTCTCCCCCCCCGAGCCCCTATGCGGTGCCGCTTTGTTTTGTACGGCTCGCCTGGCTTGCCCGTCTTGTCGCTCTTGCGCGGCTGACGGATCGCATTAGAGCGGCCACCATGATGCGCGCCCCGCTGGTTGCGCTTGCGCTGGCCGCGTTCGCCGAGTGCGAGCATGCCCCTCCGGAGGATTTTCCGGCCCGCCCCGTCGCCTCCGGAACCGCGGTAGCGGCGCCGCCGGATGCCGCGGCCCCGTCCGTGGCGGCCCCCACCATCCCCGCCGGGCGCTGCGTCTTGCCGACGCCCGACGCCGCTCCCACCGCCGTGGCTCCGGGGCCCGCCCTGGGATGCCCGGTGGATCCGGAGCCGGATCAGCCGAAGCCCCTCATGGTGCAGGTCAGATTCCCCGCGGCAGGTGGACTCGCGGTCGACTCCGAGTTCGTGCGGTCCGAGCACGACACGTCGCGAGGCCTGATGTACCGCAAGAGTCTCGCGCCCGGTCGCGGAATGCTTTTCGATCTGCGCCGCCGCGACGACCACAAGTTCTGGATGCACAACACATGCGTCCCGCTCGACATGCTTTTCATCGACGAGGACGGCCTGGTGGTCGGCATCGTCGAGAACGCTCCGACGCTCAACGACGACCCCCGCGGCGTGGATTGTCCCTCGCGCTACGTGCTCGAGGTCAACGCTGGCTGGGCGCGGCAGCACGGCGTTCGTGCGGGCAGCGCGGTCGTACTGCCAGAACACCGCACCAAGCTCACGATGCCGTCGGACATGTAAGACCTAATGCGAAAACTGCGCGGAGAGCGATCCCTGCGCGAGCACGTGACCGTTCATGGCACTATCGAGAGAAGTGCGCGACGCTTCTGCAGCCAGGTCGAGCCGGGTGTCGAGGGCGTAGACCCGGATCGAGTAGTGGTGCTCTTCGAACCGTGGCGGGCAAGGGCCGCCATAACCGGGCCGGTGGAAGTCGTTCACCCCGGCAAGGGCGCCGATCGCGGAGAGGTCGACGGCCTCCGGAAGCGCGAGCGTTTCGGCAGGGAGATTGTAGACGGTCCAGTGAGTGAAGCCGCTCGCGTCCGGGTCGTCGAATACGACCGCCAGGCTTGCCGTCCCGCGGGGCGGCGCGCTGAATGTCAGGGGCGGCGAGCGATTCGCCCCGTCGCACGTGAAGTCGACCGGGACCATGCCGCCGGAGGCGACGGCCGCGCTGGTCACGGCGAGCTGCGCGACGACCACGCCCGGAGGGGGAGCCGGCGCGGCGAAGGACGTGGACTTGCACCCGACCGCCGCCGCGCAGAGCGCTGCGAGCACGGTCAATCCGGCTGGTAGACGATCGTCTGCGACCCGTCGCGGAAGTAGAACCGGTCGAACTGCGCCTTGTCGAACGTGACCGCGCCGAACGCGTTCCACGCGATCCCCCATGCGGCGGCCGCGGCAAAGAATCCGCGCATCGGCCTGCCCCCGATCGCCAGTAGCACGAACAAGAGCACAGCGTAGTCGTTCGAAAATCGGTACCCGAACTGGCGCCATCCCGGATTCTGATAGAACAGGTCGAGCGCGGCCGGAAGCGCCGCGGAGATGGCCACCGCGGCGTAGAGCCACTGCCGCTCGCGGTCGTTCTCGAGGCCCTTGGGCCAGAGCAGCCAGAAGTACAGCGGCGTCGTGAACCAAAGGGCCAGGCCGTGCTCGTTGATCTTGAACGGGGCGCTGAACGCCGCTACGTCGCCCTTGGGCGGCAGCCAGGGAAGGCTCGTCAGGCTGACGCCCAGGTTCTTGGCGAGGAAGTGGTAGCCGAAGAGCCCCCAGCGCAGCATGCGCGCGTGCCACCCGACGGTGAGAAACTCGTGATCGAAAGGGAGAGGCGACGCGCGGCTGTACCGGGTCCAGTTGGTCCAAGCGAGGATGGCGAAGGCGAGAAGGATGGGCGCGGCAAACAGCGCATAGCGTCTGGCGAGCGCGCCGAGGCGGACGTTCCTGCCCATGCCGATCGTCCGGAGGACGGGGCCCACGTCGGCGCGATCGAGGGGCCCGGATGAGACGCGAAGGGCCTCCAGCGCGAAGAGCGGGGCGAGCAGAAGGACGGAGGGCCGTGTCAGATAGACGAGGCCCAGGGCCAGGCCCGCGAGCACGGGCTGCTCGGCGTCGAGAGCCCAGAGGACGTAGAGCGCAGACAGCGACGTCCCGACCACGAGCGCTGCGAACCAGACCGTGCCCTCGACGGCCGTGAAGAAGTAGACGCTGCCGAACGCGAAGGTCAGGGAGAGGACCGCGTTCTGCATCTCGGTGCGCGCGGACCGGCCCGTGCGCCGAAGCTTCTCGAGCACGAGCCACAGAAACGCGGGCGCGAGAGCCGCCAGCCACACGACGAACTGCCCGTCGCGGAAGTTCTCGGGCGACCCGGCGAGCTTCACGAAGGGCAGCATCAAGACCGCCGGGAAGGGCGGGAAGCTGATGTACGTCTTGCCCTTGTACTCGGCAAAGTCGTTGTTTTGAGCGTAGGCGGGCGGCCCATGGGCCAGATCCTGGCGCCCATGGAGCCACGCGTCTGCGAGGTGCGCGTAGTGGTTGTACTGGGTGTGCTGCGTGAGGCGCTGGGGCCCGGCTACGGCCGCGAACACGACCACGCACACCACGTAGACTCCGCAGGCAATGAGCAGGCGGCGTGAGCGCGACTCCGCCTCGAGCCAGTGCGCCAAACTGGAGCTCACCGTGCGGGGGCCGGCCTCGACCTTCGCTGCGCTCTTGCTCGCATCCTCGGTGGAATCCGTCGCCGTCATCGACGGCGCGCACGCTAGCACCGCCCGCGTCCCGTGGGCGCCGTCCTGCACGCGCCGCGTCGCCGCCGGGCGGGCCGCTCTGGCGCACCGCGTGAGCGCGTAGCGGCGCGCGCCGTGCGAAGGGCGATGCGCACGACGCAGTGGGCCGCGCCTTCGCACCAAAGGCCTGTCGGATCGAGTTCTCCCGGCGAATCAGCGCAGGTCGATGGCGGGCCCATCTTGGCACGTCGTTTGTAAGAGGATCCGATGTTAATGGCCCTGCCGTTTGGCGATACACCGGGTGCCCGCGATCCGCGCGCACTGGCGATTCTGGCAAGGACGATCTACCGGGAGCTGCGAAGCAGCGGCTTCGACGCGCGCGACGTGATGGCGCTCGCCGGAGAGCTTCTCGGTCAAGTGACGAGCGAAGTGCGCGGTCAGAAGCGCTGACACGGCGCCCGGGCGCGGGTCTGCCGGGCGCGTCCCTGCACTGCAGTTGACAGCGTCGCCGGCCTCCTTCGACAATCGCCACCGTCCTCCCTGGGAGGACGCAATGTTCACCATCATCATCAGCGAGAAGGGGGGAACCGATCGCCGGGAAGCGTTCGATCGCAACGAGATCAACGTGGGGCGGGTCCAGGGGAACGATCTCATGTTGGCGAAGGGGAACGTTTCGAAGCACCACGCCCGGCTGCTGTTCCGCGACGGGCGGTTCATCGTCACCGACCTGAAAAGCACCAACGGTACCTACGTCAACGGCCGCAAGATCTCGCAGGCGACGATCGTCCGCGAGGGCGACAAGATTTACGTCGGCGACTTCGTTCTTCGCCTCGAGACGGGGCGCGCCGAAGCGCAAGAAGCCGTCGCCCCGGGGACACCTGCGCGCGGCTCGGCGCGGATTGCCGCTGCGGCGCGGGCCGGCGGCGCTTCATCCTCACCTCCCGGCGAACGAACGTCGGCCCCCGCGCCGTCCGGGCAGTCATCGTCCGGAGCGGCGCCCGGGAGCGGCGCATCGCCGGTCACCCCCATTCGACGTGGATCCGACGGGCAGAGCAGCGTGAGCCACGTCAGTCACTTCCCCCTGGAACGGGAGCCCGACAGCGAGAGCGCGCCCGATTTGCTCGCCGAGGTGCCACCGTCCCCCGGCGTCCCGCGAGGCGATTCGTCGCCAAGCTCGCCGGATCGCACCGGGCCTTCTCCGGTGTCGAAGGCTGCGGATTCGGCGGCGTCGTCGCGGACGCCGCCGGGCGAAACGTCACGCCAAGCAGCTCACCGGCGTGCGCTCGCAATGCTCTTGGATCGTGTGGGCGACGCGGTCGACCTCGCGCCGCTCGCCGCCGCCACCACCGTCGACCCTTCTCTCTCCCAACGGATCGACGCTGCCGTCCAGAGCCTGGTCAAGGTGCTTCGCTCGTCGGGCGAGGTGGACTCGGTCGATTTCGATCAGCTCGCGCGCGACGCCGTGCGTGAGCTCGTGGGCCTCGGGCCCATCGGGCCGCTCCTCGACGACGACGACACCAGCGAGGTGCACGTCGCCCGCTTCGACAGCGTCCTTGCGGTCGGATCCGGGCAGCCAGCCCTCGTGTTCCCGCCCTTCACGAGCGAGGAGAGCCTGGCCCGGGCCGTCCGCAGGCTCGTGGCGCAGTCGGGCGAGCCGATACGGCCGGGCGAGGGGACGATCGAGCGCAAGCTGGCGCGTGGCGGCTCGCTCGTGGCGCTCGCGCCTTCGGTGGCTGGTCGCTGGGTGGTGACCATCCGCAAGCGCAGGCGCGTGCAGTCCTCGCTGGCCGCCCTTCGCAAGGCGCGGGCGCTGTCGGGAGCGATGCTGGCGTTTCTCGAGGCCTGCGTGGAGACGCGGTCGAACATCCTCGTCGTGGGCAGTGGCTCTGCGGCGGTGGCGTCGACGATCGCCGCGATGCTCTCGGGCGCGAAGGCGGGCGAGCGAGTGGTGCTCATCGGCCGCGAGGACGAGATCGCCGTCGGCGATGCAGTCACGATCCCTCTTCCGGACGGCCCGGGCAACGTGGGCGTCGAATCCGTGGTCGCAAGCCAGCGGCTCGGGGCCGAGCGGCTGGTGGTGACGTCCTTTGCCGGCGCCGTCGTGCCTTCGACCCTCGAGGCCATCGGAGGCGGGTGCGCCGGCGTCGTGGCCGGAATCTCGGCGCCTTCGCTCCGGAGCGCTCTCTCGCGTCTGGCCGTTCAGGTGGCGATGGCGCGCCCTGGGATCTCCGTCGAGGCAGCCCGAGAGGCCGTCGGCACGTCGTTCGACGTCGCCGTGGAGCTCTCGAAGCCCGAGCAGGGGCGCCTGCGCATCCAGCGCATCGCGGAGCTCGATGGCGCCGACGTCAACGGGGTCGTCGCGCGCGACATCTTCGTGGCCACGCAGGACGCGTCCTCGTCCGATTCGAACGCACCCGCGTTCGTCTCCACGGGAGCCCGCCCTCAGTTGCTCCAGAGCTTTGCCGCGCGCGGCATCAAGCTCGACGAAGCCATGTTCAAGCGCACGAAGCCGCAGGGCACCTAACCTGTCCCGGGGCCCCTCGCGGGCGCGCCTTCACCGCTCGATGTGAACCTTGAGCTTGCGGTGAAAGGAGGGTAGCCGCAGCTTGCGCAGCGCCTTCGTCTCGATCTGACGGATGCGTTCGCGCGTCAGCTCGAAGCTCTTGCCGACGTCCTCGAGCGTTTGGTCGCCGGGAGCGTCGATGCCGAATCGCATGCGGAGCACCTGCTCCTCGCGCGGAGACAAGAGCTTCAGGAGCTCGCGAGTCTCGTGCGATAGCTCCTTGTCGCCGACGGCGTCGTCGGGTGGAGCAAACGACAGGTCCTCGACGAAGTCGCCCACGGTGGCGCCACCGTCGTCGCCGACCGGCGAGTCCAGGCTGACGGGGTCCCGCGTCGCCTCGAGAAGCATCCGGATCTTCTCGACGGGAACGTTCATGCGGGCCGCAATCTCCTCCGGCGTGGGCTCGTCACCGCCTTCTTGCACCATGTCGCGCAGCGTCTTCGACAGCTTGTTGTGCGTCTCGACCATGTGCACGGGGATGCGGATGGTGCGTGCCTGGTCGCTGATCGCGCGGCTGACGCTCTGGCGGATCCACCAGCTCGCGTAGGTGCTGAACTTGTAGCCGCGCTTGTACTCGAACTTGTCGACCGCGCGCATCAGCCCGAGATTGCCCTCCTGGATCAGATCCAGAAGGTGGAGCCCGCGATTGCGGTAGCGCTTCGCGATCGACACGACCAGGCGCAGGTTGGCGGCGATGAGGTCGGCCTTGGCTCGCTCGGCCTTCGCGTCGCCCGTCCGGATCGCGGCGAGGGTCGCGTCGATCGTCCGACGCCGCGGCAGGGGCGCGCCCTCGCGGGTCGAACGGAGCTTGGAGAGCACCCGCTCGAATGCGCGCCGCGCGAGGCGGACCTCGAGCAAAGCCTCCACGATCTCTTCACGGGCGCGGGCGGGCGTCCGGCCGGCGCGGGTCGTCGTCGCGGCGCGTTCGAGCGCCTCTCCGATGGCGGCGCCCGCGCTGTCCTCGTCGGCGCCCGACTCCTCGTCGACCGTCGCACGCGTGACGTCGCGCAAGCGCAGCTTGTGGTCGCGCAGCGCCCTGCCAATGGCCCCGAGCTCTCGCGCGGCGATGGAGGACGAAACGATCGCGCGAAGAGCGTGCCTCTCCCCGTCCTCGATCCGCTTGGCGAGTTCGACCTCGCCTTCACGGGTGAGGAGCGGCACGCGCGCGAGCTGCTCGAAGTAGGTGGTGACCGCGTCGGAGGTGGAGTCGCCGCGGGCCGGATGAATGGGAAGGGAAGTGCTCACTATCGTTGCTGGGGAGTACGGGGCAAAATGATGGTTGGTCTACTCACGGATGGCCAAACGCCTGGCCTATACTGATTGTTTCCCACGTGTCGAGCTCCGGATCGAGCTCGGCCGGGGTAGGGGGGAGGGCTAGGGGATCAGCCGCTGGCTGTCGCAGAGGCCTCGGTCCGTTTGAGCATCTTTCGGTGAAGGAGGCGTTTTTTCAGGGGGCCCAGGTGGTCAATCATCAGGACGCCCTGCAAGTGGTCGAATTCATGCTGGATTGCGATTGCGAGGAGGCCCTCGGCCTCGAGCTCGAAGGGGCGACCGTCCCGGCCGCGCGCCCGGACCCGGACCGTCGCGGCGCGCGCAACCTCCTCGCGCGCCGTGGGGAAGCTGAGGCATCCCTCATCGGACACGGTCTCGCCGTCGGTCGTGACGATCTCCGGGTTGATGAAAGCCCGGAACTCGCTTGGATCGCCTTCGGCGGCGCAGTCCACCACGAAGATCTGCCACGGCTCGCCGATCTGCGTTGCAGCAAGGCCCACACCAGGGGCCGCGTACATCGTCTCCGCCATGTCGTCGATGAGCTGGAGCACTTCCGCGGTCACAGTCTCGACCTTCTTGCCGGGTTCACGCAGGCGGCCATCGGGATAGTGCAGGATTTTCCGGACCGCCATGACGCTCGGGAGTAATCTAATGCGCCCTGCAGAGGGCTGCCAGTAAGCGGCAGCCCGGCGGCCGGTTAGGCCCTACGAGGGATAGCGCAGCGTGCCCCAGACGTGGGCATCCACACCGCACACTTCCCACTGCGGCTCGGCGATGCATGGGGCGTCGGCGGGCGTCGCCGGGCCGGCCCAGTCGACGGCGCCGGGGCGTCCGCGTGGACCGAGGAGGATTGGGGCGATGAATGCATGCAGCTCGTCGACCACGGCACCGGCCAACACGCTCCCCGCCAGCTCGGCGCCCCCCTCGATCATGGCCGCCACGATGCCGCGCGACGCCATCATGCGGAGCGCGGCGATGGGGTCGATGCGGCCCTCGGCGGAAGGGGGGGCTCGGAGGACCTCGACGCCCCGCTCCGTGAGCTGCCCCTCGGCTGACGACGGGGCGTCGGTCGTGCAGATGACCCACGTCGGCACCTCTCGTGCCGACTGGACGAGGCGTCCGCTGAGTGGGAGCCGGAGCTTGGTGTCGAAGATGATGCGGAGCGGGCTCTGGCCGGGGGCGTCGCGCACCGTGAGCCGAGGGTCGTCCGCGAGCGCCGTGCCGATCCCGATGACGACCGCGTCATGGTGCGCGCGCAGCAGATGCACCCGAGCGCGAGCTTCCGGCCCCGTCACCCACTTGGACGAACCCGTGCGCGATGCGATACGGCCGTCGAGCGAGAGACCGAGCTTGAGGGTCACGTACGGAAGACCGGTCGTGACGAACTTGGACCACGGGGCGATGAGCTTGCGCGCCTCCGCCTCGCGGCAGCCCACGTCGACGCGAACCCCAGCGCCGACGAGCTTCTCGACCCCGCCGCCGGCCACGTGTGGGTTGGGATCGCGGCACCCGATGACGACTCGGGCGATTCCCGCGGCGATGACCGCGTCCGTGCAAGGCGGCGTGCGACCCTCGTGATTGCAGGGCTCCAGCGTGACGTACAGCGTGGCGCCGCGCGCCGAGGCTCCGGCCTCGCGCAGGGCCGCGATCTCGGCGTGGTCTTCTCCTGCGCGCTCATGGTGCCCGCGGCCGAGGATCTTTCCGTCGCGTACCACCGCGGCCCCCACGTGCGGGTTCGGCGACGGGGTTCCGAGGGCCCCCGCCTCGAGGGCCGCGTCCATCCAGCGCGCGTCGTCCACCGTGAAGGTGGGGCTTGCCGCGGTCGAGGTCATTCGGCGTCTCCGGGAGTCCGCGTTGCGGTGCCCGTGCGCGCGTGCGCCATCTTGTCGAGCTCCGCGCGGAACTCGTCGATGTCGCGGAAGCTCCGGTACACGCTGGCGAAGCGCACGAACGCGACCTCGTCCAGCTCGCGCAAGAGCCGCATGATGCGTTCGCCGATCTCCTGGCTGTTCACTTCCTTGGCTTCGCCCTCGATGAGCTCGCGCTCGAGCTCGTCGATGAAGCTCTCGATGCGGTCGACCGCCACGGGGCGCTTGTTGCACGCGAGCCGCACGCCCCGTAGCACCTTCTCTCGATCGAACGGCTGACGCAGACCGTCCTTCTTCACCACGACGGGCAGCACGTCTTCCACGCGCTCGCGGCTCGTGAACCGCCGCCCGCAGCCCTCGCATTCACGCCGCCGGCGGATGACGTCCCCCGCCGCCGAGACGCGGGAGTCGATGACTTTGCTGTCCATCTGCGAGCAGAACGGGCACCTCACGTGCGAGCCCTCGACATCCCTATCCTTCGAGTCGAGAGAGCACGAGGGCGCAGTTGGTTCCCCCGAAACCGAAGGAGTTGTTCATCGCGTGGCGTACGCGCCGCTCGCGCGAGGTATTGGCCACGAAGTCGAGGACGCATTCGGGATCCTGGTCCATCAGGTTGACGGTCGGCGCGACACGCCCGTCGGCGATCGTGAGGGCGCACACGGCCGTCTCGACGGCGCCGGCTGCGCCGAGCAGGTGTCCCATCATCGACTTGGTCGAGCTGACCCAGAGCCGGTCGCCCACCGAGGCCGCCGTGGCGCGCGCCCCGAATACCCTTGCGATGGCCCGAGACTCCTCGACGTCGCCGATGGGAGTCGAGGTGCCGTGGGCGTTGACGTAGTCGACCTCGTCGGGCGAGACCTTCGCGTCTGCGAGAGCCATGCGAATCGCGCGTTGGGCGCCCTCGTGCTCGGGCGCCGGTTGCGTCAGGTGGAAGGCATCGGTGGACGCGCCGTAGCCGGTGACCTCGGCGTAGATCCGCGCGCCCCGCTTCTTTGCGTGCGAGAGCGACTCGAGGACCATGATGCCGGCGCCCTCGCCACAGACGAACCCGTCGCGCCCCCGATCGAAGGGCCGGCTCGCGTGGGCCGGGTCGTCATTGCGCTTGCTGAGCGCGAGCATGGCCTCGAAGCCGGCGATACCGACGGGGGTGATGGTGGCCTCGCTGCCGCCCGCGATCATCACGTCGACCTTGCCGCGGCGGATCCACTCGGTGGCTTCGCCCACGGCATGAGCGCCGCTCGAGCACGCGCTCGTCGTGCAATAGCTGGGACCCTTGAGGTGGTGCGCGATCGCGACCTGGCCGGCCGCGAGGTTCGCGATGATTCCGGGGATCGTGTACGGGCTGACCTTCGTCGGCCCCTTGGTCATCACGGTCTCCTTGGTCTTCTCGAGCGTGGCCAGGCCGCAGAGCCCCACCCCGATGAAGCACCCCGCGCGCTCTTGGGCGGCGTCACTCAACTCGAGCTTGGAGTCGGACATCGCCATCGACGCCGCGCCGAGCGCGAACTCGGTGAACCGGTCCATCTCCTTGAGCTTCTTCTTTTCGATCCATCGGAGCGGCTCCCAGCCTTTGACCTCGCCCGCGATGCGAGCTCGGAAGGCGGAGCAGTCGAAGTGGGTGATCGGTCCGATGCCGTTGCGCCCCTCGAGCAGCGCCTGCCAAGACTCGGCCGTTCCGATGCCGACCGGCGTGACGAGCCCAATTCCGGTGATGACGACGCGTTCCATGACGAAGCCCATCGTGCGCGGCACAAGACGCCGGTGCGCCTACTTCTTAGCGTGCTTCTCGATGTAGTCGATGGCGTCCTGGACGGTGCGGATCTTCTCGGTGTCCTCGTCCGGGATGTCGATCTCGAACGCCTCTTCGAACGCAAGCACCAGCTCGACGAGACCCAGCGAGTCGGCCCCCAGGTCGTCGATGAAGCTGGATTCGGGCTTGATGTCCTTCTCGTCGACGTCGAGCTGTTCCTTGATGATTCGCTTGACGTCGCTGGGGATGTCGGTGGCCATAGGTAGCTTCGCCTCGTATCGGAAAAACTGCTGAGCGTCGAGCGGCAGAAGCGCGAAAGCCTCTCCACCGCGTCGCCGGGTTCACATTTGCATGCCGCCGTTGACGCGGATCTCCTGGCCCGTGACGTAGCCGGCCTCCTCGCTGGCGAGGTAGGCGCAGGCTGCAGCGATGTCCTTCGGCGATCCGGTGCGGCCGAGGGGCACGGCCTTCATCACGTACTCCCTTGCCTGCGCTGTCATGCCGGCGGTCATGTCGGTGTCGATGTATCCGGGCGCGATCACGTTGGCGGTGATGTTTCGGGACGCGTACTCGCGGGCAATCGAACGCGCCGCACCGAGCAGGGCCGCCTTCGTGGCAGCGTACGCCGTCTGGCCCGCGTTGCCCATGTCGGCGACGACGCTCGACATGAACACGATCCGGCCCCACTTGGACCGCATCATCCCGCGGCTCGCCGCTCGCGCGCACGCGATCGCGCCGCGTACGTTCGTCGCCCAGAGGGCGTCCAGATCCTCGTCTCGCACGCGCAAGAGCAAGCCGTCGATCGAGATCCCGGCGTTGGCCACGAGGACGTCGATCTTGCCGTGCTTCTTCGTCATCGCGTCGATGGCCGCGTCCACGGCTTTCGAGTCGGCGACGTCGAAGCCGGAGATGTCCGCAATCCCGCCGCTCGCGCCGATGCCCGCCGCCACCTCGCGCGCCGCGGTCTCGCCCTTGAGGTAGTTCACGATCACGGTCGCGCCCTGCCCCGCGAGCACCTCGGAGCACGCGCGGCCGATGCCTCGAGACCCGCCGGTCACCAGCGCGACCTTGCCGTCCAATCGGAACATGCCACCCATTGCTGCGCTCCTGACCAGCGCCCGCTTATAGACTCGGCGGCCCGAGCGTTCAACTCTAGTCCTTATGGCAGCAGGTCGCGTCAACGCGAGCCGTCACACGAGCTGCGACACGAACGCGGCGGCAGCGTCGAGCGACGCGACGTCGCCGACGCTGACGACTTTCAAGTCCTTCGCGATGCGCTTGGCCAGGCCGGCAAGCACCTTTCCGGGGCCAATTTCGACCGCGTGCGTCACGCCGTTCGAAGCGAGAAACTGGACTGTCTCTTCCCACCGGACCGGCCCGTCGATCTGACGGATGAGCAACTCTTTGACGCGCCCGGCGTCGGCGTTCGGCGCCGCGTCGACATTGGCGACCACCGGGACGCGCGGGGCCGCGATGGGCACGCGTTCGAGCTCGTTCGCGACGACGCGGGCGGCGGGGGCCATGAGCGCGCAATGGAAAGGCGCGCTCACCTTCAGCGGGATGACGCGTGACCCCTTCTCGGCCGAGGCGAGCGCGCCAAGACGCTCGACGGCGCCCGCGTGGCCCGCGACCACGATTTGCCCGGGCGCATTGAAGTTGGCCGGCGCGACGACCTCGCCTTGCGCGGCCTCTGCGCACAGGGTGAGCAATCGCCCGGCGCCGATTCCCATCACCGCCGACATCGCACCGACGCCGGCGGGCACCGCCTCCTGCATCGCGCGGCCGCGGACGTGGACGAGGCGCACCGCGTCCTCGAGCGACAGCGCCCCTGCCGCGACGAGCGCCGAGTACTCCCCGAGCGAGTGGCCCGCCACGAACGCGGGCTCGGGGAGGCCAGGCGCGCGCTCGTGGAGCGCGGCAAGCAAGGCGGTACTGGTCGCCACGAGCGCCGGCTGTGCGTTCGCGGTCAGCGTCAGGTCCGCCTCCGGACCCTCCAGGATCAGGCGAGAGAGCGGCTCGGGAGCGCTGGGAAGGCCGGAGAGCGCCGCGTCCGCACGTTCGAAGATCGCGCGCGCGGCAGCCGACGCCTCGAGGACGTCGCGGGCCATCCCGACCGTCTGCGATCCCTGCCCCGGAAAGAGCCACGCAATCTTCATCGCGCGTCGGGCCGGGGCACGCGGTTACTCCGGCTCACTCCGCAGTCGTCTTGGGCTTTACGGCGCGGCCCTTGTAGTGGCCGCAGGCAGCGCAGGCGCGGTGCGGCACGGCCGGCTCGCCGCAGTTCGGGCATGCGACGAGGTTCGGTGCGGCCACCTTGTCGTGGTTCGCGCGCCTCATGTTTCTCTTGGAGCGGCTGGTGCGTCGCTTGGGGACTGCCACGACATTTCCTTTCTAGGTCTTCTTCTTCAGCTCGAGCAGGGGGCGCAGGCGGGGGTCGACCCCGGCGGCCTCGGCCCGATCTTCGAGCTTGGGGCTGATACCTGGGCAAGCCTCCGAACACAAGGGGATCATCGGAATCCCGAGGAGGAGCTCGTCTCTTACCAGGTCGTCCAGGACCAGGGTGTCGCCGTCGTACGTCATCACGTCGGCCTCTTCCGGGTCGACGGCTTCGTCGTCCCTCTCGCTCCTGTCGGGCCGACGTGCGTTGCCCGCGGCTCTCGACCGCTGGCCTGTCGGGCCTGGCCGGGACGGAGACGCCGGAACGGCCAAAAGGCTCAGCTCTTCCTTGACGGCGACAGGTGTCGGCTCGAGACAGCGCGAGCAGGGCACCATGATCTCGGCCGCCACCGACCCCCGCAGCACGACGTCACTGCCGCTCTTGGACAGCCTGACCCGTAGCTCACCATCCTTGGTCGACGGCCCAACGTCGGTCTCCTCGAGCACTCCTCGCAGCCATGCGGAGCGCACGGGCAGCTTGAATTCGCGGCCCCCGGCGTCGAGATCGTGCACGGGGATCGAGAATTCGGCCGCGGGTAGGGCAGTGGTGGTGCGTATCGCCATGAGGACTTCGGCGCGGCGAACATGATGCGGACGCGCCTTTCGCGCAAGACGCTGCCCGTGACAAGAGTGGCGGGGAGGGCTACTGTTTCGTGTACGAAGCATTGATCCCGCGCTTCGTCCAGGGACGTCCGTGCCGGCCCCGATAGCCTCCGACATCAAGCCCGACGTCGACTCCGTCCTCGAGGCGATCCTCTACCTTTACACCGAGAGCCGGCGCCTCACGAAGGAGGTCGCCCGTCAGGTGGAGCTCACCGGACCCCAGCTGACCGTCCTCAAGCTGCTCGAGGGCGTGGGCGATCTGTCGCTCTCGGCGCTCTCGGAGCGCATCCGAGCGCAGAACAGCACGGTGACGGGGATCATCGACCGGATGGAGCGTGAAGGGCTCGTCGTGCGGGCGCGCTCGACGGAGGACCGGCGCGTCGTGAACATCCGGTTGACGGAGAAGGGCGGGCGCATCGCGCGCGCCGTGAGCATCGAGCCGATGGAGATCTTCCGGGCCGCCTTGCAGTCGCTCTCGGCGCGCGAGACGCGCGATTTGCTCGCGATCCTCACGAAGGTCGCCCGCGGGGTTCAGACGATCGTGAAGCGCGAGGTCGGCTCGCAGCCGCCCAAGGCCGACGAGGCGAACCAATGACGGGCGCGCCGCGCGATCCCGACGTGTGCGTCGTGACGTGCGCGCTCACGGGCGTGCTCGCAAACCGCGCCCAGTGCCCGTTTTTGCCCTACACGCCCGCCGAGATCGGCGAAGAGGCGAAGCGCGCGTACGACGCGGGGGCCGCGGTCGTTCACATCCACGCCCGCAACGACGTCGGGAGCTCCACGTTCAGCCCCGCCACGTTCGCGGCGATCAAGCGGGAGGTGCGCGCCCGCTGCCCCGTGCTCCTCAACTTCTCGACCGGCACCATCGCCGATGACGTCGGCGAGCAGTGCACGACCATCCGGGAGAGCCGCCCCGAGATCGCCGCGCTCAACATGGGCACGATGAATTACTCCAAGTACTCCGAGAAGAAGAAGGCGTTCGCCTTCGACATGGTCTTTCCGAACACGTACGGCAAGATCGGCAAGCTCGCGGAGGCGATGAACGGCGCGGGCGTGAAGCCGGAGCTCGAGTGTTTCGACGTCGGGCACACCCATGGCGTGTGGCCGCTGGTGGACATGGGGGTCCTGCGGCCCCCGCTGCAGTTCTCGTTCATCGTCAACGTGCTCGGTGGCTTGCCGCCGACGGTCGAGAGCGTGCAGCTGCAAAAGCGCGTGGCGCTCGACCTCGCCCCGGGGAGCGAGTGGGAGGTTATCGGGATCAGCCGCTGCCAGTGGCGCATGCTCGCGACGGCGCTCGTCCTCGGGGGCAACGTCCGCGTGGGCCTGGAGGACAACCTTTATTTGCCGAGCGGCGCAGCGGCCCGATCCAACGGCGACCTCGTCGACGTCGCGACGCGCATGGTGCGCGACGTCGGTCGAAGGCCGGCCACCATCGACGAGACGCGCGCGATCCTGGGCATCGCGGGGACTTCGTGACCCGCACGACTCGGGCGTTCGAGCGGATCAAGGTCGCCCGCGACGGGCCGGTGGAGACGATCACTCTAAACAACCCGAAGCGCCGCAACGCGATCGGGCCGCGCATGATGACGGAGCTGTGGTGGGCGCTCGACGACGCCAGGGCGAGCGACGACGTCCGCGCGATCGTGCTCACGGGCGAGGGCAGCGCTTTCTGTTCCGGAGGCGACTTCACCGAGATGATGGCTGGTTCGACGGCGCAACCGGGCGCCTTGCCCGTGCGCGATTTCGTCGCCTTGCTCACGGCGATGGTCCGGAGCGACAAACCCATCGTCGCGAAGATCAACGGCGACGCTCTCGGCGGCGGGCTCGGCCTCGCGGCGGCGAGCACGTTTGCCGTGGCGTCCACGGCGGCAACGCTCGGGACGCCCGAAATCGACGCCGGTATCTTTCCCATGGTGATCATGGCCGTGCTGTCCCGGTACGTCCCGCGGCGCCGGCTCGTCGAGATGATGCTGCTCG
>Ga0302325_10000320_pt1 | contig 138236 bp, 119 predicted proteins | sample Palsa_T0_2_FD_201948 | JGI IMG/M metagenome (GOLD analysis project Ga0302325, IMG submission 201948) | Peat permafrost microbial communities from Stordalen Mire near Abisko, Sweden - Palsa_T0_2 | ecosystem: Environmental > Terrestrial > Soil > Palsa > Peat permafrost | place: Sweden: Abisko...
AGTGACCGCGGGATCATGATGATGGGTGGAACCCTGAACCTGCACGGTAACCGGACGAACTCCTGGACGAAGCTGTCCAAGACCGCCGAAGCAGGCAGCAACTCAATTGAAGTCCTGAACGCCGCTGGCTGGCGGGCCGGCGACGCGATTGTCCTCGCGTCCACGGATTTCGATCCCCATCAGGCAGAGCGGCGAACCATTTCCGCGATCCGTGGGAACACCATCACGCTGGACAAGAAACTGGACTACATGCACTTCGGCAAGATCACCTTCGACGTGGATGAACGCGGCGAAGTCGGCATGCTGTCGCGTAATATCGTGATCCAGGCTTCGCCCGACGCAGACCAGACGCTCTTTGGCGGCCACATCATGGCGATGAACGGGAGCAAGATGTTTGTGGATGGCGTCGAGCTCAATCGCATGGGTCAGAACATGCATCTGGCGCGGTATCCGATCCATTGGCATCTGATCGGCGATGCGCAAGGGCAGTACATCAAGAACTCGGCGATTCACGACACCTACAGCCGCTGCGTGACCGTGCATGGCACAAATTACTTGGACGTTGAAAACAACGTGACCTACAACAACATTGGTCACTGCTTCTTCCTGGAGGACGGCGTGGAGCACGACAACCAGTTCGTGCACAACCTGGGGATCCTCACCAAGTGTCATCCGGACGCGCCATGCGTCGCGACAAACCTCGGCCCGTTCGGAGCGACGGGCGGCAAGAACTTCGATACGGACGGCCAGAACGCCAAGGACATCCTGATCCCTTCCGACAACACGGCGTCGACTTTTTGGATTACTAATCCGGACAATGTTTACAGGGACAACGTGGCCGCGGGTTCCGATGCGACGGGTTTCTGGTTCGCATTGCCCGAGCATCCGACAGGTAAGTTCGAAGGCACGGAGATCAGTGCGAAGACCTGGCCGCGTCGAACCCGGGTGCGGGAGTTCAAGGGCAACACCTCCCATTCGAACTTTGACGGCTACATGTCCGACCGCGGCCCCAGGCCCGATGGCCAATTTAGGACCGGCGGCCATATTGCCCTTGCGAATCCCGCTGACGCGAAGAGCCCTCCAGTGGAAACGGTCATCGAGGATATCACCAGCTACAAGAACCGCAATAGCGGCATGTGGACCCGCGGTGAGATGGACCTGTTCAAGAACTTGAAGCTGGCCGACAACGCAATCGGCTACACGCATGCGTCCGGCAACTTCGGGCGTTCCGCCTTTACGTCACGGGTGGTTGACTCGCTGTTCGTGGGCGAAACCGAGAACATCGGCAACCCCAGAACGCCGGCGGAAATGGCTTACGGCCGCAGCTTGCCGGAGCCCGAACTCGCGGATTTCCCGATCCGCGGCTACGAGTTCTACGATTACCGTCATGAACTGGACAATGACACCTTCGTGAATTTCCAGGACAACGCCACCCGCAAGACGGGAGCGATCTCTTACCTGCTGTATACCAGCTTCGGAATGAGCTCCAACAACACCGTACAGCGCGCGAAATTCATCAACGCCAAGCCGGTGTATTTCCCACCGATGGAGAATAAGTGGAGCAACGACGATTACGGCAATGGGAGCTATAAGACCTCGGTGTTCCACGACGTGGACGGCTCGGTCAGCGGCGTCCCGGACTCCTACATTCTCATCAATGACGAGAATAACGGAGTCGCCATCGACGAAGCCTGTGAGATCAAGCCGGCCTGGAATGCGGCGGTGTGCAAAGGCGATGTCGGACGCTTGGCTGTTGCCGCCCCCGGCCCAGCCACCCCTCCTACCCCGGGCGCCGGTCCTGGCCCAGTAGTGGTACGTCGTGGCGGTCCCGCGGGACCTCCTCAGCCGCCAGTCATTCTCAGCCGCAATGGCAAGGAATTCACCCTAACCGGTGAAACCAACATACGCGCCGGCACCGAGATCAAGTTGACCACCGTAAGGCCGTCCGTGGCCCTGCGCCTCAGCGAACTGGATAGCGGCTCGTGGGTGATCTTCGATCTGCCGGGATTCGTCACTGCAGCCTCGGGTACGCCGCAGGACAGCCTGGATGCGCTGCGCAAGGCCAGCGCCACCTCGTACTACAAGGACAAGGACTCGCTCTGGGTGAAGGTTGTCTCCAACGGTGAAGGCGCCCACGGCGCCGGCCCTGGCGCCGGAGGAAGCAGTGTCCAGGTCAGCCGGTAAGCTGAATCCTGTCGTATGAGCAAGAGCCCCCGGCGCAGGCCGAGGGCTTTTTGTTTCGTACCGCAATGCTGCGCAATCGGTTCCCGGAACAATGCGCATTGAGGCATCCAACCGTCGCCTGTCCCTGCACTGGACGTCACTTGCTGAAGGACACAAGTGAAAGAGGCCTTACTGGCGGGCTGTAACCAATACGCAACCAAACCACTCGTTTACCGGCGGCTGATCAAGAAAATCAGAACCTTGCTGAATCCTGAAATGGAAGCCGGAGTCCCAAGGGCTGACAATAGGCGAGTCCGATCGGCAGTGCCCGGACGCCATGCGCAACCAGGCCAAGCCTGCAACCCCTGTGCACAGCACAATTTACGGTTCTGAGAACAGTTCTTGGATTTTCTGAGAGCCTTTCTTAGGACTTCCATCCGCCCTCCGTGAGAACTTGATCGAGCAGTTGTTTTAGACCAAGAGCTCAAGGAGAGCATTATGAAGCACCAAACCACAGCCACAACAAGCAAACGTGTTGCCACCTGCCTTTTCGGACTTCTGTTATCGGGGCTGACAACACATGCCTTCGGCCAGGCGAATTCGCCCGCCGTTCCCCCCAAACCCAGCGCCCCCAAGAGGCACTATGAGCCTGCATCCTTCTTTGCGCAGCCGGACTTGCAGTGCAAGGTTTATCCCGCTGGGAGCGCCAACTCCCAGACCCAGACGATCACCGTGTTCACCAACGATGACGGCTACGCCCGGTTCCATGCGGTACGAGCCACTGGCAGCGGCGACGTTCAGCGACTCGCCGCGGATTGTACCGATTCCGCCGGGGTGTCCCACTCTTATTCTGTCGATCTGACCTCTGACGACACATTCAGGCCGCGCCCGCTCGACGTTTCCAAGGAGCGCGGCATCGACCGGCCTGCGCTCGAGGGCGATCCGCTCAGCTACACCCAGGAGGAACTGCTCCACGCCGGCTATGGGCTGCGGCCAGATCCGAAAGATACCGCCGCCTACGCCCGCTGGCTCTCAGCCGCTACCATACCACTGCGAATGCTCACTGCTACGCGCCCTCACCCCATGTCCGGATCGCGGCAAACGCCCCGCGGAAAGCCTGCCACTCCCGAGGCTCACGCGGATGCCACCGCTGACGCGAAGATCACAAATGGACCGAACACCGTCACGAAGACCACCGACCCCTGGTGGGTGGGCTCCACTCTCAACGGCGCTCCGAAATACGTCGGGGCCGAGGCCACCTTCGAGGTCCCCACGCCGATACCCAGCGGAGACGAGACGTTTGGCGGCACAATCATTGCGATATGGACGGGTGTCGACGGCGGAGACGAAGCGCTGATCCAAGCCGGAGTGAACGTGCAGACTACAGCATCCACCGCCGTGTTCTGGTCCTGGAGGGAGTTCTGTTGTGGAGATGGGATCAGCAACAGTTATAGCGGCGCGTTCACACCCAACGCCGGCGACAAGATCTACTCGGATTCGTGGTATTGCGATTCCGTGGGCAGGTTGAATGTTAACGGGGGCTACGGTTGCAGTTATCTCGCGGATCTTACCTCAGGACTGGTTCTCAGCTGTATAAAAGCGGAAGGTTCGCCTTGCCCCTCGGCTCCGGCAGCCCCGTCGTGGACTTCTTTCGGGATCGAGGCAGATTTCGTGATCGAGGATCAAACCCCACAAATGTTCAACGGGTGGAGCGCAACCACGAGTTATCTAAATGGCCAGATTGCCAATTACGACGAGCCTTATGCCGGGTATCCTTACATCGCCCTGGCCAACAATACCAACGAACCTCCTTCGGCCAATCCAGGATTCTGGGCGCCTTACCCACGAGGAACGGCGTTCACTGACTTCACCCCCACGGTAACCATGTCGGGCTCAGCGTATTCGACAACAACCGGCTCGAGTTCCCAAACGGTGACTAACGATCCTCAGGTAGACGAATTGCTTGACTTTACAAACACCAGCTCGCACATGGAGATTTCTCTTGGAACCACGGATCAGACCTACTTCACTTCTTCGCAATTCAAGGAGGTCAGCGGCCTGGCGAGCAATGCGGCGAACATCGAGTCGATCGGCGTGGGTCCCACTCCAGGGCCTATACCTAATATCGGCGATGGCTGGACGCTTGGATTCAACGCAAACCAGAATGGTGACTATAACATCTACCAATGGCAAAAAGGGGGATGGGTACAAATACCTGGAGCAGGAACTCACCTTGCGGTTTCGCCGGAAGGCTATGCTTGGGTGGTCAACCATGCCGGAGTGATCTTCTACTGGAACGGGAGCAGCTTTCAAGTCGCCCCAGGCAATGCCTGCGCTTCTTGGATTGCCGTGGGTGGGGGTGGCACTTACGGGACGCCGTGGACTCTGGGCTGTCATACACAGACCAACAACAACTACAACATCTACGAACTGCAAGGGTCCACATGGGTGCAACAACCCGGTGAGGCCACCAGAATAGCGGTAGGTCCCAATGGTCCGTGGGTCATTAACTCGGCCGGCAACGTTTTCTATTGGGTGAACGGCAACTTTACGGTGGTTCCCGGAACTGTGTGTGGAACGAACATTGCAGTAGGTCCGTCATCAAGCGCCACGCCGTTCGGGACAGCGTGGATAACGGGCTGCCACTTTCAATCCACTGGCTATGACATTTATCAACTGGGGCCGAACTGGAGCTGGGAGCAGGTACCGGGCCAGGCTAGCCAGATTGCCGTGTCACCGGATTGGGGGGTTCCGTGGATCGTCAACTCAAACGGGAATATCTTTGAGTAGATGAAATGGTCGCCGCAGGCCGTCAGGGGGAACCGGCTCCCTGACGGTCGCGGCTCAGTAAGGCGGTCGCCGCTTTGCGAGCGACGAGGTTGTATCCTCTGGCTTTGGCGTCCGCCTCTACCGCGGTCAGGTGCGCACGTCCCTGGGCCGTTTGTCCGGACTTCATTTCCATTTCAGCCAGTGCAAGACGAGCATCCAGTTCGATGAGAGCATAACCCAGCCGGTGCGACTGAGCGATTACGTCCGTCAATTCTTTGCGGGTTGCATTTCCGGTCGCGAGGTGGGACGCATGGATCGCAGTTAGCCAGCGAACCTCCGGGTTCTGGCTCTTGGCGGCAAGGTCCCGCGCCCGTTGCATGGCTTCCTTCGCCGCCGCGTTGTCCTTCGCAAGAGACACGCGGGCCAGGACGCTCCACGCCTCGGCCTCATCGTCGTGGCTCTTTTGTTTTTGAAAGACGTCGATCACCTGTCGCACCGCCGACTCTTGATCCTGTGGCGAGCGGGCTTCCTCTAGCGACAGATCCAGGAGCCGAAGATGAGTAACAGCGATGTTCAATTGATCACCCGCGGAGGTCTGGATGCCGAGCGCCTTCTCGTATAGCGCGCGGGCGCCGGAAAAATCGGCTTCCTGGAGCAAGAGGCGGCCCTCCCCCCGCATAGCATAAGTGGAGGTGAGCCGATCACCGCTCTTCTGCCAGATAGCGAGTGCTTCTTCGAATCCTTGCTTGGCGCTCGCAAGATCCCCTTGCAAGCGGTGGACAATTGCAAGGTCGTTAATTGCGAAGGCGGTGCCTCGGGTGTCCCCCAGGTCCCGGTCCAGCTGCAATTCTTCTTCGTATAACTGGATTGCACCGCGCAGGTCCCCTTGATCCATTCGCTCGTTCGCGATGTTTCCGCTAACCGCAGCCTGGCTGTCCTTGTCATCCACGAGTCGAAACCCGGCCAGCGCTTCGCGTTGCATTTTCTCGGCGGAGGCTGCATCGCCCAATGCTTCATACAAATTGCCCAGATTGTTCAGCACTCCCGCTACGCCGCGTTCCGATCCGTTCTTGCGGAAGATATCCAGCGCCTGCTGGTAAAGACGGATGGATTGGGGAGCGTCCATACGAGCGATGGTATCGGCCCAGGTGCGTAAGGATCTAGCTTCCTCCTGGCGGTCTCCGGCGGCAGCGAAAATATCGCGGGCCTCACGGCAGGCGGCAATCGCATCCTGAATCCGCTCGGCGTGTCCCAAAACCCAACACTGTTGCCTTCTTGCTCGGGCCAGAATCAGGCGCGACCCCTCTGCCTTCGCCTTCTCCGCGGCGCGCGATAGAGGTTGCTCCTGTTGCATAAATTCACCCAGGGCGTCCCAAGCGTCCGCCTCCCCTAAATCGATCCTGGGATCTTCCGACGCCGGAGGCGCCAGCTTGCGCACGGACTCGATGGTGGCCAGGGCATCGTGGCCTTTGCCGCCTCGGCGTTCGACGTCAGCCAGCTTCAGCCCATAGTCGACGTTGTCGGGAAATAAAACGCTCAGCGTCCGGTAGAGATCGATTCCTTTGTCATATTCATGACCGATTTCACGATACCGTCCTTCCACTAGCAATTTCTCTTCCCGAGAAAGATTAGCGGACAGGTCGAAGGCTTGGCGCGCTTCCTGTTGCGCCTTTTTGTCGTAGCCTAACCAGGACCAAGCCTCGGCAAGAGCGGAGTGGGCCAGGGCGAACTTGGGATCGGCGGCGATGGCCTGCTCGAAAAGATCACTGGCCTCCGAGGTGCCGAATACACGCAGCCGGGCCAGCCCCTCGGAATAAAGCCGCGCGGCGTCCCGATTGGCAGGGAACGAGGCGCGAACGCTTACCGCTTCCACGGGAGAAACTTCTTCGACACCAAGTTTTTCGCGCAGCCGCGACCCAGCCTGCGACACCAGATCAAACAGGTCCGCTTCGCCGCCCGTGACGGCGACATCGGCCACGGTTTCTCCGGCCGCCGTATCTTGCAGCCTCAAGTCCAGCCGGATGCGAGTGTCCGGCTTTTCTCCCACGGCGGCATAAGAGCCGAGCACGATCAAGTCGCTATCCAGATTCTTGCGCAGCCGTGCCAGCGTGTCGCGCGAGAGACTGTCGGCGTCGGCCAAATGAAGTTCCAGTTTCGTCCGCCCGATGTCTTCGCCGGAAATTAGCCTCAGTTTTTCCCCCGCCACCAATTCTGTGCTCAGCATCTCCGCCAAGGCCGTGGATAGCCAAGCCTCCTCCGGGCGGCCAGAGAGGTTGCGGAAACCGAGTACTGCGACGGAACGGCGGTGAGCCACGACGGCTGGGACGACGCCCACGATTCTCTGAGCAAGAAAAGCCGGGCGGCGATGGAAATATGCGTACGCCATCCAAGCGCCGGCAGCGGCCAACACGAACGCACCGATCGCTGCCATTTTCCAACTGTTGATGAACCGGCTAGGTAATTCGCTACTGATTGAAAGCGGAGCCGCAGGCTGTTCGTCATAATCAGGTTCGTGCACCGCGGCCGGGCCGCGCCCCGGCATGACATGCAACGAGAAATCCTGCCCCACAGCGGTCGCTTGGAAAATCTGAGTAGCTGGCGTGGCGGCAAATTGATAGCCTTTGCCCGGAACAGTCACGATGTAGCGCGGGGAATTTCCGCGGTCATCCAGCGCCTTGCGAAGCAGCGAGACGTTCTGGCTCAGGTTGCTCTCTTCGACGAAGGCATCTGTCCAGACGCCTCGCAGAAGCTCGTCTTTGGTGATCACCCGGCCCGGGTTTTCAACTAGGTAGAGAAGCAGATCGAAGCATTTGGGAAACAAGGGTATCGGCACACCGTCGCGCGTTAGTGATCGCGTCGTCGTGTCCAGACTAAAGTCTCCGAAACTATAGCGCCTACGCTGCTTCAGTTCCATGCTGCGGTTATGCAGGTGTCAGAGTGACACCCTTAGTAAGACTAGCAGTCCAGGAGTGCAGCGAATGGAAGGCCGTCATCTCGCGGGTCGGACGCCAGCGGCGTGGCTCCGGGCCCGAAGCTGGCTAGTGAAGTCAATACTCCACTGACTCCAAAAACAAACCCCGCGCCGGCGCGGTGGGCCCGGCCGGAATCGCACAGCCGGGTTGCAGTCGTGCCAGGAATCCGGCGCGATCCAGGTTGCCCTTGCCTACTTCGAGCAGCACGCCCACGATGTTCCGCACCATGTGCTTCAGAAATCCGCTTCCAGTGACACGATAAATCAGCCGATCGCCTTCTAGCGTCAGGCGCGAGCAAAAAATGGTCCGCACTTTCGACAGTTCCAACTCATCGCGATCGTCCGACGCGGCAAACGCCGTGAAATCGTGCTCGCCTCCGAGCAACGGCGCCGCGGCCATCATTTCCTCAGTCGCCAGCGGATAGGGATGATGGCAGACATAGCGGCGTTCGAACGGCGAACAGATCTCGCCGCGAAAGATGCGATATTCGTAAGTCTTGCGTTTGGCCTGGAAGCGAGGATGAAAATCGAGCACGGCTTCTTCGGCGCTCAACACGCGAATGTCGCGCGGCAGGAGCCGATTGACGGCCCGGCGCAGGTTATCCACCGGGATCGGATTCTCGATCGAAAAGGCCGCTACCTGACCGATTGCATGCACGCCCGCGTCGGTTCGGCCGGAGCCGGCGACCTGCACGGAGCGCCCTTCGATCTGGGCAATCACCTGTTCCAGCACGCCCTGGATGGTCGGTAATCCGGGCTGCACCTGCCAGCCGTGATAGTCCGTCCCGTCGTAGGAAACGAGGATTTTGATGCGCCGCATGCAAGTTTAACGGAAGGTGTAACTACTGCAAGTTAGTGCTCGCCAACTCTTAACATGCTAACATCGTGAAAACGCAAGGCCTTAGTTCTGTTTTCATTTTCAACAAGTTGAGGTATCTTCAGAATGCACTCTTGGCGCCAACCATGGTCCGTGCTCCTGTTATTGGCTTGCCCCGCCTGGGCTGAAAACGCGGTCAGGATCGACCCGGCAGAGGGGTCGCTGCTGCGACTCACGCGTCCCTTTCGGGAGCGGCCGGTTCCGCCCGCCAACCTGGCGAACACCGGGCGCCTGGATTCCCTGCTGCATGCCGGGAATCTCTATTTGTCGGCGCAAGACGCGGTGGCCCTGGCGGTGGAGAACAATCTGGATATCGAAGTCCAGCGCTACGGCCCGCTCTTAGCTCAGGAGGTGTTGCGACGTGCGCGGGCCGGCGGGGCATTGCGCAACGTGGGCGTCGGCGTGGCTGCCGGACCATCCAGCGTCAGCCTGACGGGAGTGACGGTTACCAACATTGGCACAGTGGGCACGGCCGGCCAGGGTGTGAGCTCAGGCGGAGGCATCGTGACGCAATTGGGCCCGCCCATCTCGTCCTTCGATCCCACCCTCACCGTCATCGGAAGCCTGGCTCATGTCACCAGCCCGCAAAGCAACACCATCCTGACGGGCACCACCGCCTTGATCCAGGGGACTCGCACGTTGCAAGCGATTTACAACCAAGCCTGGGATTTCGGTATGAGCGCTCAGTTCACTTACTACAACCAATACACCAACGTGAACAGCCAGCTCTTCAGCATCGATCCCTACACCACGGGCTATCTGGATCTGCAAGTTACCCAGAACCTGCTGTACGGCTTCGGATCGGCCGTGAACGGGCGCAACATCAGAGTACAGAAGAACAATATTAAAGTGACGGATCTGCAGTTTCGATCGCAGGTGGCTACCACGGTGTCGTCGGTTCTCAACTTGTACTGGGATCTGGTGGAGTTCTGGCAGGACGTGCGCGCCCGGCAGCGGGAACTGGCGGCGGCCGAACAGCTTTTGAACAACAACAAGAAACAGGCGGAGGCGGGGTCGCTGGCGCCCATTGAAGTCACGCGCGCAGAGGCGCAGGTTTATGTCAGCCAGCAGGATCTGCTGGTGTCGCAGACCAATCTGCTGCAACAGGAAACAGTGCTGAAAAACGCCATCAGCCGCAATGGAATTGCGAGCACCAGCCTGGTGGACGCGCATATTATCCCGCTCGACACCATCACCATTCCGGCCCAAGACGATACGCCGCCGGTGGATCAATTGCTCGACATCGCCCTCGCCAACCGGTCTGAGATCGCGCAGAGCCGCCTGAATATCGACAGCAATAAGTTGAACCTGGTAGGAATCAAGAACGCTCTGAAACCCACCTTGCAGGCTTTTGCGGAATTGACCAACAACGGGCTCACCGGACCGATCACTGCGCTCGGCGAGCAAACGCCTGGGGTGGGGTATCTGGCGGGCGGCTATGGCAACCTGCTGGGCGAGTTGTTCCGCCGCAATTACCCCAATTATTCGGCGGGTATCGCGCTGAATATTCCGCTGCGGAATCGCGCGGCACAATCCGACTACGTGACCAGCGAACTGGAGCTGCGTCAGAGCGAACTTGGTCTGCAGCAAAACATTAATCAGGTTCGCGTGGACGTGCAGAACTCGGTGATCGCGCTGCAACAAGCGCGCGCCCGATATGCCGCCGCCATCAAGGCCAGCACCCTGCAGCAACAGACGCTCGAAGCCGACCAAAAACGGCTGGCTCTAGGAGCCTCAACGGAATACCAGGTGGTGCTGGATCAGCAAAACGTGGCGAGCGCGGAAAGCGCGGAGGTGCAGGCGCTGGCCAGCTATAGCCACGCACGCATTGGGCTGGATGTGGCGTTGGGCCGAACGCTCGAAGCCAATAACATCACCTTCCAGGAAGCTTTGGCGGGCAATATTTCCCGGCCATCGCAACTGCCGGCGACGCTGCCAGCGGACGTGCATCCATGAGGGCCAAATACCACTCCCTCTGGTCTTGGCTCAGAAGCTGCTGCCGAGCCGTGACCGTAGGGAGCGGGTGCTTGTGCTGCTTCGCCTTACTGTTCGCGCAAGAGCCGGTTCGTCCGTCGGCATTCGTCGCCGTGCGTCCGTACCTGGCGCCAGACATTCCGCCTATTCGGCTGGAAAATTCCGGGCGCTTAGCGAGGCTGGTCCGGGCCGGCATGCTTTATTTGACGGTGCAGGATGCCATAGCAATCGCGCTCGAAAACAATCTCGATATTGAGGTGGCGCGCTACAATCCGATTCTCTCGGAGTGGCAACTGGAGCGGTCGCAAGCTGGCGGCGCGTTACCCGGCGTGCCCAGCAGCGCGGCTCAGGCCGGTAACGTGGCCAACGGCCAGGGCGTAGTTGGAAGCCAGGCAGCGGCCGGCGTGAACACGGGCGGCAACGGAGGCAATGGAACCGCATCCACAAATGCCACCATCGCGCAAATTGGTCCCATCGCACAGACTCTGGACCCGGTGATTCAGTACAACACGGTGTTCAGCCATCAAACGGCGCCGCAATCCGACACCGTGCAAAGCGTCCTGCCGGTGCTCATATCCAACACCCGAAACTCATCCTTTGCGTACGCGCAAGGTTTTTTGACTGGCGGCAACGTCACGGTCAGCTACCGGGACAGCTACCTGAATGAGAACGCCCCCACCGACGTTTTGAATCCCTCGTCGGCGCCCAGCTTGACCCTGACTTTCCAGCAGAACCTGCTGCGCGGCTTCGGAGTCGCGGTGAACGCTCGCACCATTCGAGTAAGCCAATTGAACGTCAAAGCTTCCGCGCTGAACTTCAAGACGCAGGTGAGCAATACCGTCAACCAAGTATTGAATCTTTACTATGCACTGTCGGCGAGTTATGAAGACATCAAGGCTAAATCCAACGCGGTGGGAGTAGCGCAGAAGTTCTATGAAAACAGCGGGATACAAGAACGGGCCGGAACCCTGGCTCGGCTGGATGTCATAACGGCTGAGTCCCAGCTGGCCAGCGCCCAATACGACCTGGTGAATTCCCAAACGAATCTGCGGCAACAAGAACTACAGTTAAAGAACCTCTTGAGCCGCCGGGGCCTTGCCGATCCAGTGCTCGCTTCGGTTCAGATTGTTCCGTTGGATCGGATCGCGGTGCCCGAGACGGATGAGACCCGTCCCTTGAAAGACTTGCTGCAAACAGCCCTGGCCAATCGCAGCGATCTGGCAGCGGAGCGGATGGGTATCACCAGCAGCGAAATTTCGGCGCTGGGAACCAAGAACGGACTTCTGCCTCAACTGGTGGGGATTGGTACGGAGAGTACTGTGGGGTTAGCGGGAACACCGGTAACGTCGGTTACCAGTTTTGGAACGGAAACGTCGAACCCTTACTTCAACGGCGGAATCGGCACCGCGCTCGGCCAGGTTTTGCGGCGAGACTTCCCGACCAACCGCGTTGCGGCATATTTCCAGACCCCGCTGCGGAATGATCAAGCCCAGGCCGACTACGCGATCGACCAGCTGCAGCTTCGCCAATCGCAGGTGCAACTCAGCAAGGATCTCAACCAGGTGGCCGTGGATGTATCGAATTATCTGGTGGCCATGCGGCAGGCCCGAGGGCGTTATCGCGCCGCAGTCCAAACCCGGGTGCTCGAGGAGCAATTGTTGGATGCGGAACAAAAGAAGCTGGCGGGGGGAGCGTCTACTCCGTTCAACGTGGTGCAGCAACAACGAGACTTGGTGGCCGCGCAATCGGCCGAGATTGCAGCGCTGGTGGATTTCAGCAACGCGCGTGTGGCGCTAGACCAGACGCTCGGCATCACGCTCGCAGTAAATCACGTTGCCATTGAGGACGCGCAGGGCGGCAAAGTCCAGCGCGTGTCGTCAGTCGCCGAACCGACAAAGTAGCGGACGTTACAAGTCCAAATATCGACAGGTTACGTGGCTTCGTCATGTGCAAGCAACACTTTCTGGGATTCGTTACGTTCCAGAGTGGTAGTAGGGTCGGCAATCTGTTCCGTATTTGCACTGCGCTGGTTCCAACCGGGTAATTTTTTCTAGCCCCTGGGGACCACTTTAGCTCTGAAATAAGCACATTTGGGTTTTGGCTAGGCGCGTGCATTCTGTCCAGGCGTGAAATCAAATCAAGCTCAAGGAGCAGAGGTCGTTCCTCAGTAAAATCCCCGTCGTACTCTCCCAAACCAAGAAAACTTCTTTAGAACCCCTACTGAACTCCCTCCCGACCGGCTCCTTGAGTATTTCACACCGCCCCACCTGTCGGATCAACGCAAAGATAGGCCCGATTCGAGGATGACCAAATCCCGTCATGCGGTAAAATTCGGTCACTGCGGGATGGTCGCTGCGAACAGAATGAAAAAGCGCATATCGTAAAGTAATGCCTCGTATCGTATCGCTCATCGCGAGCGCCAGCGAAATTGTTGCTTCGCTCGGACTCAGCGGGTATCAGGTGGGCCGCTCGCATGAATGCGATTACCCGCCGGAAATTCTCGGGCTGCCGATTTGCACCGCGCCGGCTTTCCCCACCGAGGGATCGAGCGCCGAAATCGACAGGCGAGTGAAGGAGCGGGTGGCGAGTGCGCTCTCAGTCTACGAAGTCTCACGCGAAGTGCTGGACGCGTTGCAGCCGACGCATGTGATTACTCAAACGCAATGCCGGGTCTGCGCCGTGAGCCTGGAAGACGTGGAGCGGGCGCTGACCGGTTGGGTGACCAGCCGTCCGAAACTGGTGGCACTTGAGCCGAACTCGCTGGCTGATGTCTGGACCGACATCCGGCGCGTTGCGGCGTCCTGCGGCGTCGGGGAACGAGGCGAAGAAGCGGTCGGGAATCTTCAGGCTAAGATGCGAGCGATTTCAGCGCGCGCGTCCACATCGCCCGTACGGCCGCGTGTTGCGTGCATCGAATGGCACGAGCCTTTGATGGCCGCCGGCAACTGGGTTCCGGAACTGGTGGAGATGGCCGGCGCGGTGAACCTGTTTGGAAAAGCGGGTGCGCATTCACCGTGGATGACTTGGCAGCAATTGCTGGACGCCGATCCGGATGTCATCATTAGCATGCCCTGCGGCTTCGACCTGACCCGCACCAGCGCGGAAATGTATTGGCTGGACAGTAGGCCGGAATGGCCCAAGCTGCGCGCCGTCGAAACAGGCCAAGTTTATTTGGCCGACGGCAATCAGTACTTCAATCGTCCGGGACCGCGACTGGTGGAGTCTCTCCAGATCCTGGCCGAGATCCTGCATCCAGAGGCGTTCGAGCCAACGCTCGAAGGCAGAGCGTGGCGCAGCCAGGCAAGGTCCGTGGCGGCTTAAGTAAACCTCACTCGTGCCGCAGGGCTGTGATCGGACTAACTCTTGAGGCGCGCCAGGCGGGCAAGAGCGCCGCAAAGGCAGCGACAGAGGTCAGGATCACGGTGGTCATCGCGAGCGTGGCGGGATCGTTCGGCTGGAGCCCGTAAAGAAGCGCCGAGATGGATCGGGAAGCAAAGAGTACTACCGGCAGACCGACGGCCAGGCCGAGCGCGATGAGAGCGAGCGCCTCTCGAAGAACATCCCACAACACGTTACCAGGCCGCGCACCGAGAGCCATGCGAACACCGATTTCCGACGTCCGCCGGGAAACTGCGTAGGACATAACACCGTAGAGCCCGAAGCAAGCGAGGCCCAGAGCCAGTATTCCGAAAGCGCCGGTCACGACGCTGCCCATGCGCTCCGGATTCAAGCTACGATCCACCTGGAGCGCGAGCGGCGAAATGCGATCGATGGGAAGATCGGGCGCGGCAGCGTTCAGCACTTTGCGAACGCCGGTGGCCACGGTGTTCGGATCTCCAGCCGCCCGAACCTCCAGACTCTCAGCAAAGGCCACGTTTCCTCGGAGCGGATAATAAGCCATGGGAACCGCTTCCTCGCGGACCGTGTTCACCCGCGCATCCGCAACGATGCCGACGATCTCCGATTCCAAGTGGTCGCCCAAGCGCTGCCCGAGCGGACTGCGATTCGCAAAATACCGCCGGACCAGTGCCTGGTTCACGACAGCAAACCGGTTGCCGCTATCGGCCGGCTCGAAATCACGGCCATTCAGCAGTCGCATTCCAACCGTAGAAAAATATCCCGGCCCGACGTAGTTCTCCTGAATTCGAATTTCCTCGTTGGGAGCGGGTTGGTAGCCAGATATTTTCTCGCCGCCATGAATGGAACGGCATTCATCCGCGAGGCCGCACATGGACACCACTGCCGAACGCACGCCGGGGATGGCCTCCGTCCGCTCCACCAGGCGCTGGAACAAGCCCGGCAATTGCGCGGCATCATAGCCGGCCGCGCGAGGATCGATCAACACCGTCAAAACATGATCGCGATCGAATCCAAGTTCCACTTTCGCCAGATTGCGAAGACTGCGGGCGAACAGCGCAGCGCCGAACACCACCACCAGTGAGAGAGCCACTTGAGCGGAAACCAGAAACTTAGCTCCACGGAAGTCGAAACGTCCGGGCGTATTTCGCGAAGCGGCTTTCATTGCGGCCCCCAGCTCCATGTTGGTCGCACGGAAGGCTGGAGCCAGGCCAAACAGCAATCCGGTGGCGACCGTAACTCCGGTGGTGAAGAAAAGAACGTGCCAGTCCAGGCTGGGGGCGAATGGAGTTCGGCTGCCGGCCGCGACGCCGAACGCCATGCGTACCAGTTGATCGCTGGCCCAACGTGCCAACAGCAGCCCGAGCCCGGCGGCGGCCGCAACCAGCAGAAAGCTTTCGGTAAGCAATTGCTGGATCAACCGGCCCCGGCTGGCGCCGATGGACAAGCGCACGGCAATCTCGCGACGGCGACCCTCCGCTCGCGCCAGCAGCAGATTGGCGGTGTTCGCGCAGGCGATCAACAGCACCAGCGCCACCATCGCCAGAATGGCCGCCAGCGGCGATGCGAACCTCTGACGCGCATAGGACTGCCCATGAGCGAACGGCTCTAAGGTGAGATTACGGCCCAGGAAAGAGCGCCGGGTATCGGCGTCCATCGTTCCCGCCAGAGTCTCCATGAAATGGAGAAACGTGCCATTCAGACGGTTTTGGATGGCAGGGGCCGAAGCCGCGTTCACGCGCACCATTACGTCCAGCCATTCAATGAACTCCTGCGGAATCCACGGCTTTTCGGGATCCGCATCCTGGTGGTCGCTGAAATTCTGAGCGTAGTGAACGCTCGCCTGCATCATGAGCGGAATCCAAATGTCGGTGGGCGCCTCAATCCACACGCCCCGGAAATCCCGCGGCGCGACGCCGACCACGGTGAATCGCGAACCGTTCACGCGGATGGTTCGTCCGATTACGTCGAAGGATCCCGCAAAGGCGCGCTGCCAATAGTCGTAAGCGATCACCGCGACCGGATGTCCGCCGATAGTTTGGTTGTCGCTCGGGGTCAGCAATCGCCCGAGCACCGGAGATAAACCGAGCACCGGGAAAAACTCCCCGGACACCAGTTGGACCGGCGCCATCTCCGGCTGCACCCCGGCATCGATGGACGTTTGCGCGCGCAGCACGTGGCTCATCGCCGCTATTCCGTCCGCTCCGGAGCCCGAATCGCGGAAGCGCTGGAACATGGGATAAGAAAATCGTTGCGGCACGATGGCACGAGACTGCTGCCGGAGCAGGAACAGCTGGTTCGGCGCGGCCACCGGCAAGGACTTGAAAAGCAGCGCATTCAGGATGGAAAAAATCGCGCTGTTGGCGCCGATGCCCAGCGCCAGGGACAGGATGGCAACCGAGGCGAAACCGGGAGAGCGCCTGCATTGGCGGAGCGCGTACAGCAGATCGCGGAATATTCTCTCGACATTGACCCAGCCCCACATTTCGCGAGTGACCTCCTTGATCATGAGCTCGTTTCCGAGCGCTCTGCGGGCATTTTGTTCCGCGATCCCCGGCGTCTCTCCGCGCTCTACGCGCTGCTGTTTCTCGATCTCGAGATGCGCACGAATCTCGTCTTCCAAGTCACGCTCCAGCTGCTGGCGTCGAAAGAGAAATTTGAATGGATGGCGCGCCATTTGGTTCTCACTGGGCCGGCTTCATCACCCCGGCGATGGCCCCTACCAGCAACTTCCACTTGCTCTCTTCGGCGAGCAACTGCTTCTTCCCGGCTGCGGTGAGGCGGTAGAATTTGGCCCTTTGGTTCTTGTCCGAAAGCTTCCATTCCGAAGACAGCCAGCCCTGCTTTTCCAGGCGATGCAGGGCCGGATAAAGTGAGCCGGTTTCCACTTGCAGCAGCTCTCCCGACCCAGCGCGAATGGCCTGGCCGATTCCGTGACCGTGCTGCGGACCCCACTGCAGCGTGGTGAGGATCAGCATGTCTAAAGTCCCCTGCAAAAGCTCAATGCGGTTCTTGTAGGGTTCTCTCTTGTGCAATTCTTGGGATGGCATACGAGTGCTGTAGACAATCTACTACTATCATAAAGGCAGCAGATTGTCTACTACTATCGGAATTACTGGCGCTGTCGTATGCTTGGAAGCAATGGCAACGAAAAAGAAGGCAGAGCAAGAGAAGGAAGCGGTAGTCGAGGAAGTCCCGCAAAAGGCCGCGAAGGCCGCAAAAACCGCCAAGCCCGTGGCCGCACCGGCTGAGACGAAACCCAAGAAGAAGATTGGAAAGCTGGTGAAGAAGGACAAGCAGCGCTTGCCTCGCAAGGAGAAGAAGAAGGCCAAGAAGAAGCTGCTGAGTTCGGCTGGTTAGATCGTTGGCGGACTGCACCCAGTGCTACACTATGGTTTACACATCGTGATGTGTAGCTATGCCAACCAACCTTGCCATTGATGACAATCTGATCGAGGAAGCGCGCCGGATAGGCGGTCACAAGACTAAGAAAGATGCTGTGACGACGGCTCTTGCCGAGTACATCGCCCACCGTAAGCGGCTGAAGATCCTGGATTCTTTCGGCACCATCGATTTCGACCCAACATACGACTATAAGGCGGACCGAAGACGGAAGCGCTAGAGTGCAGGTGCTCGTCGACACTAACATCTGGTCGCTCGCTCTAAGAAGACACAAAAGTCACCTCAATGAAGACGAGGGTGAGAGAGTCGCGGCATTGCGAGACCTTACTCAGGGCGGGCGTGCACGGATCATTGGACCGATCCGGCAAGAACTGCTCTCAGGCATCCGAGAGCCCGCGCAATTCGAGAGAGTGCGCGATGGATTGAGGTCCTTTCCGGATGAACTCCTGGACCCAAGTGACTACGAACAAGCCGCGCGCTGGAGCAACGAATGCCGCAGTCGAGGCGTTGCGGGATCGGGAGTCGATTTCCTGATCTGCAGCGTTGCGATCGCTCGCGGATGGCAGATCTTTACTAGCGACGCCGACTTTCGCGTCTACGCCAAGACCGTTCCAATCCACTTTCATCCAGCCCGAGTGTAGCGGCGGATGGCGGTGGCGTGTCCAGTGTTTGGGTCGACGGTAACAATCACGGCGTGCAGCTCGGCGCCCGACTTGGCGTTGTCGAGGCGAATCGGCATGCCGGTGAGGAAACGGCGAATCGCAAGGCTCTTCTCCGAGCCGATCACAGAATCATAAGGCCCGGTCATTCCGACGTCGGTCTGATAGGCGGTGCCGCCCGGCAAGATGCGTTCATCGGCGGTTGGTATGTGCGTGTGCGTGCCGATCATGGCCGACACGCGGCCATCCAGATACCAGCCCATGGCCATTTTCTCGCTGGTCACTTCGGCGTGAAAATCGACGAAGCGCACCTTGATGGAGGGATCGAGCGATTGAAGAATACTGTCGGCCATGCGGAACGGGTCCTCGATAGCGGGCAAATGAACGCGGCCCTGCAAGTCGATCACGGCTACTGGAACGCCGTTGCGCGCCTTGGTCACCAGCAGGCCGGTTCCCGGAAGATCGGCGGGATAATTTGCGGGACGCAGCAAGCGTGGAGTGCGCGGCAAATAGTCGAAGATCTCTTTCTTGTCCCAGATGTGATTGCCGGACGTGATCACGTCTAGCCCGAGCGAAAAAAGTTCCTCGGCGATCAGAGGCGTGATGCCAAAACCTCCAGCCGAGTTCTCCCCGTTGGCGATCGCCAGTTGGATCTTTTCCTCGGTAATGATTTCCTGCAGGTATCGGCCGACCAGAACACGGCCCGGCGAGGCAAAGATATCGCCAATAAATAAAATGTTCATCAGATTGAAGGCTTGGAAAAAGAAAAGAGGAGCGTACTACCAGCGGAACCGGCCCCCGTCCTTGACCCCGAAACTCAGCAGGGCGGAGCCCTCCGAGCGTCTTTAGGCTTCTCCAATGGCAGCTTTTACACCGCCGGAGCTTGCACACCAACGCATAAACCGAGACGGACCCCTAGACAATTGACTGTCGGATCAATTTAAGGAAACCGATTCCCAAACCGGGCAGAAACGCTCCTGTCGTAATGATACCAGAGGTCCTTCCCCAAAGCCAGAAATTTCCCCGTTATGCGGCCAGAACAAGCCTCGTAGACATGGCGTACTAAGGCTCTATTTTCAGCCAGTTAAGGCTGGGGCCTCACGTGAAACTTGATAGCCTCGCCGCCTAGCAATGATTGCCCGACGCGGCGAGTTGTGGGCGAGCCAGAGGCAGAGCCGGCATCGCGATTGGCGAGCTCGGAATGAATGCGTACCGCCTTCTCGGTTTGTTCGAGCGATGTGGAGAGCGCATCGCGCGAAACGCGGCGGACCGTCGGTTCCACGAACCATCGAATGGCTGCCGGGATATCGCGGCTTAATCCCAGCGCTTCCAATTCGATGTAGACGCCGCCGTCCCGCTGCAGGAAACGCGTAATTCCCATCAGATGCCAGATGATGCCGTTGCCTTCTCCCGCATTGAGGACGTGCTGCTCGGTGGAACCATAATCCGCTATTTCCTGGACGCGCGTGGTGCGCGAAATACTATACGCGCGGTGCTCGTCAACTTGAACGTAGCGAGACTCGTAATCGGCATCGAACGCAGTCTTCAGAAGGAGAGCCTTGTTCATCAGCAACATCGAAAAGCGGTCTTTGTCTTCGCCAGTGGCGATCACTTTACAGTCGATCACTCCCGGCTGGTATAAATCTTTATATCGAGCGTAATCGCGTACAACCTGCAGCACGTCGCTCAACGAAGTATTGGGAACGAAGACCGCGCCAATCCAATCGTGAATCAATCCGGAGGGAACTTTCTTGGGAATCTGCGGACCGATTGGTGAGACGACCAACTCACCGGCCCGTACTCTTGCCAGCCGGTCCGGCTCTTCATCCATCCATAAAAAGGGCGTGCCGGGGCTCAAACGCTTCGCCATGCGGGCGTCCGCGGACTCCACATACTCATTCCAGGCTTGCGATGTAGCAGGCGTGAGATGGGCCGCGAAGGAGGGGGCTGAAGACAGCAGCGGAAGCATTACGAGCGGCAACAACCCTGATAAGGGCCTCGATCTTGCAACCGGCCGGGATGGAATAAAACCCTGGAATCGCAAAACATTCGCTCCTGCAAAGTAGATGCAGAAATTGCGGAGTACGACGCGGAGGAAGATCGAAAAAAAAGTTTAATGAGGTCTTAGGACTAGCCGCCCAGCTCGGCTTGAATCTGTGAGGCAATGCGTTTGGCGAATGTTTCGACGCGATCCAGTTCCGGCCCTTCCACCATGACTCGCGCCAAGGGTTCGGTACCGGAAAATCGTACCAGCACGCGGCCGGAATCGCCGAAGGATTCTTCCGCGGCGCGGATCTCTGCCACTACACCAGGTAGATCCTCCAGGCGCCTTTTTTGTTTGATGCGCACATTCACCAAACGTTGCGGATAAACCTGGACTTCCCGGGTTAACTCATCCAATCCAGCGTTGGCATCACGCATCACCTCGAACACGCGCAGCGCCGTCAGCATGCCATCTCCGGTGGTGGCGTAGCGATGAAAGATGACGTGGCCGGACTGTTCGCCCCCGAGCACCGCGCCGCGCTTCAGCATCTCTTCCAGCACGTACTTGTCGCCCACCGGCGTTCGGATCATGTCAATCCCATGAGCGCAGAGAGCGCGCTCCAGGCCGAGATTGGACATCACGGTGGCTACTATGAGCGGCGGATGCCCGTGGGCGGTAAGCTGTCCGTGTTCCTTCAAGTAGCGCCCGGTGACGAACAACACCGCGTCGCCGTCAATGATCTTTCCGGACCGCGCAACGAACAAAGCGCGATCGGCATCGCCATCGAAGGCCACACCTACATCCGCTTTTTGCTCGAGCACGGCCGCCTGCAAAACTTCCAGATGCAACGAGCCGCAGTTCAGATTGATGTTGCGGCCGTCGGGCGAGCAATGGATGCGATGCACGCGAGCACCCAGGCGCTCAAAAAGTTCGGGCGCAAGGATGGAAGCCGATCCATTCGCACAGTCGGCGACGATCTTTAACCCACTCAAATCTCCCGGCAGGGTCGCAGCCAGGTGATCGGTGTAGGCGCGATCCAGTCCCGCGTTTACCGCGAGCGGCGCCGGCGGCGAGTGTGCGCCTCGATCGAGCAGCGAGAAGATTTCTTTCTCCAGCAATTCCTCCTGCTCGTCGGGAAGCTTATATCCGGCGTGTCCGATCAGCTTGATGCCGTTATCCTGATACGGATTGTGCGAAGCCGAAATCATCACTCCAGCCGCGAACGGTCCATTCTTAGCGAGGTACGCGACGCCGGGGGTGGTGGTGACGCCCGCAAACTCGACCTCGACGCCATGCCGAGCCAATCCAGCCGCCACTTCCGCGGCCAGCCATGGCCCGGATTCGCGAGTATCCATACCAATTAATACCCGGCCGCTCAGCACTTCTCGATGCGGCTGAGGGGACTTAATAATCCAATCGCCCAAAGCCGCTCCCACAGCCTGCGCGGTTTTGTGATCGAGCGGAGCCTCGCCAGCCACTCCGCGAATTCCGTCGGTTCCAAATAGAGCACGCGCCACTAGCGGGCACCCCCATTCGCGATCTTTTCAAGCTTCACTCGCACGGTGATCTCGGTGGGCACGTCCACCAGCCTCACCTGCGGATCGCCGACGTTAAGGTGTGTGCTAAAGACCTTCTGTCCGCTGACGCCGCTCAAGTCCAGCGGATCAGTCTTCACGTGATTTATTTTTTGCACGCGATCCTGGGGCCCGCGAATTCTTACCTCGGCCAGGCTGAACTGCTCGTCGGCGACGCGATAGCCAGGAGGTTTGTTGACGTAGACAGCTTGAATCGGCTCTTGCCTGAAGGCGAGTTGGTCAAAGTGCAGCGTCAGTTGCGAGGGAACGGCCTGGTAGAAGACCACTCCCGCCGGCAGATTCAAATTGCGTCCGCGGATGCTGTAGGTGCGATCGCCGGGCTGGGCGTCGGAAAGATCGAGCACGGCGGCCACGGAAGACAGATTGTCGCGTGTCAGGCGTCCAGACGGACCGCGGATTTCTAGTCGCACTCGATCCGGCAAAGTGCCGCTGATGTCCAGATCATCCCGCGGGTTCTTGTATTCCACCGGAACGGTGAGTGATGTGGCGACTTCCGGCTCGCGCGCTACCGCCAGCCAGAGAGCGATTGCGATCAGCAAGGAGAGCAGCTTCCAACCCAGGTTGCGCGTGAAAAGCTGGATCATCGGCAGCCCCTCCGCAAGCTCATGGACGATCCAGAGTGGACTGATGCACTGGCGTAGGAGTGCGCGCGTGCGGAGCCGGCGATCGCTTTTCGTCGCGGTCCAGCCGCTCGGAGATCAAATGTTCCACACGCTCCAGCGGAACGTCCAGCTCGATTTCTCCAAAGGATGCTACCGATACTTTGCCGGTCTCTTCGGAGGCCACGATCGCAATGCAATCCGATTCCTCGCTGATTCCGATGGCCGCGCGATGTCGCGTGCCGAGCTCGGTGATTAACAGAGGATTGGTGGTGAGCGGCAGGAAGCAGGCCGCGGCGGAAATCCGGTCGCCCTGGATGATCACCGCGCCATCGTGGAGCGTGCCGCCGGGATGAAAGATGGAGCACAGCAGATCGCGCGAGACCAAACCGTCCAGGCTAACTCCGCTCTCGATAAAAGTTCTGAGGCCGATCTTGCGCTCGATGACGATCAGCGCGCCCACCTTGATCTGCGATAACCGGCCCACCGCCAGCACCACTTCCTGGCTCAGTTCGCGCCGCTCCAGTTGGCTGATTCCGAGGAACGGTTTGCGGCCCAGCCGCGCCAGCGCTCTGCGCAATTCAGCCTGGAACATGACGATCAGGGCGATAGGAGTATAAGGCGCAAGGGTCGCCAGAATGGAATGCAGCAGCTCCAGCTTGGCCCAAACGGCGCCGGCGTAAATCAATCCGAGCACGCACAGGCCCAGCAACACATGCACCGCGCGGCGTCCGCGAATGATCATTAGAAACTGATAAATGAGAATCGCGACAATGACGATGTCAATGGCCGCGGTGATAGTGAGTTGCGGCAAATCCGATAACGTGGATGGCAGGTAACGCACCATGCATTGATCCTTATTGTAACAAGCACGTCCCAGTGAGATACCGTGAATTTACGTAAATATCTCCCGCGACAACCAGCGCGCAGCCTGCCCTCTGCTTAAGGTTTCCCTCCGCTTAAGGTTTTTTGGATGCGGATACTCCCACCTCGACGGTGTGGGCGGTGAGCGTAGTTCCGCTTTCCGCGGCATGGATCACGACGCGATCTCCGACCTGTAGATCGCTCTTCTGAATCGGTTTGTCCGCCTTGGCGTAAGTGGTCTTGGCGTCCAGCAGCACTTCCACGGTCTTGCCGGCCGTGGTGGTGACCGTGACGGACTGATCGGAAATCTTCGCCACCGTGCCGCGCACGTGCTCCAGGCCGCCGTGCGCAAACGCAATCGCGGGGGTAATGGCAAGCGCCAACAGCAGCAGCCGCCTAGTGATGATGTTCCTGCTCATGTGATTCTCCTCCATTCAAGAATTCCTTTTCCTCTTGCTCTTCCTTTAACTCGTCGGGACTCTTCGGATTCAAGCTCTGCATTTCGCGTTCTTCGTCAGCGGTCACCTGCGGCAGGTGGCGAATAAACCGGACCAGCTTCCAGGAATCCTCTTCGTCGTGGTTATGCTCCCCATGGTTCATCCCTCCCCAGCCAGGCATCCCCGTCATTCGAACACCATTCTGAATGATAAAGAATAACTCGCCATCGCTCATTTGCTGTGTCCCGGCCAGCCGCATATCGGGCGCCGGCGGATACATGCGCTTGCCCATCTCAGCATCGCCACTGCCGTTGTTGGCGTGGCATCCAGCGCAGTGATCCGCCCAGTGGGCACGTGCTTCCGCCAGCACTTCGGGCGCGTCCGGAATTGGATTGACGCGATCTTTCGCGCCGGCCGGTGCGGCCATGCTGCGGACCCGGCGAGCCACCCATCGCTCCAGGGCGCTCGGATTTTCGCGAGCGCTGAAACCGCGCGCGCTGGTCACAAAGATGAGGCCCGCAGCCAGCGCGATCACAATCACCGACAAAGCGCCCGCGAGAAACAGGCTGTGCTTACGCATAAAAATTCATTATCGTTCGCTCGGGCGCAGCCGGACCCGGATGAACACGTTCCCGCCCAGCGGACGATCTCCATAATACGACTTGATGGAGTCCGGCAGCGAATAAGCCGTAAAGTTGGCGCCTATTCCGGTCTCGACATGCCGGAAAAGATCGACGTCCCGCGTGTAGCCGATGGTGAACTCGCCGATCCGAAAAGTGCTGCCGTACAAAACGTCCAAATTTTGTTCGATCAGCGGCTGGCCAGCGAACAATTCGTCTTTATCCACCAGTTCGGCGCGGCCCGTCACAAAATTCTTGCGTCTAATGGGCAGCACCGATTCCAGCAGGTACGAATTCAGATTGCGTCCTGTGGCCGTCTCGTGATTGCGGCCCCAGATAAAACTCGACGCCCAGCTTCCTCCCGGCAGCGGCCTGGTGTATTCGAGCGACGCCGTGCTGCGCACTTGATCGCCTGGCTCCAAAGCTTCCGGATGCGTCAGTCTTCCCATGGATACCTGCGCCGCCCAGTTCTTGGAGGGGAAGAACCACAATCGAGCGGACCAGGAATCGATGGCGCCTTGTTGAATGATCCAACGATTCTCGCCGGGCTCGGCGCCATGAAAACCGCTGGCTTCGAGCTTCACTCGCCGGTAGGCCAGCCCGACGGTGACCACGTCGTCGGAGATATGCGTGGAGTCCTGCCAGTGGTGCGAGATGGGTGCTTCCGGCAACTCCGCGGCGGATGCGCGATGTGGATACGCCACCGGTCCAAGCGCCGGGTCACCAACCGGCGCGGCGTAGAATTCCAGCCTGGTATGCCCCCCGAGCTCACGCACATAGTGGAGCCCAAGGCCCATGATGAAATTGTGCGGGTGCTGTCCATCGACGATCTCTTTGCCGAATGCCGTCTCGCCGGTTTGGAACAGCAACGGGTAACGGCGATCAGTAACGGTAGCCGGCTCCAGGCTCAACATCAACTCGATCTGGAAGGCGCCGCTCTTCCCGGCGCGGTGCTCGGCGCTGGCCATCGCCACGTTGGTGGAGTAAAGCTTGTCGCCTCCACGCGGTCCGGATTGTTGCGTGTCCACTAGAAATCCGTCGCCCATGAACATGCTGTTCCAGGAACCGAAATGAGTGAGGATCATCGGCATCGGCCAAGAGTCTGGATTCACGGACGTGCCGGTAGCGAGATTCATGAGATCCATGCTGGCGGGATTCATATCCGTCATGTTCATGCCGCTCATTCCCGGCATGTTCATCTGCCCACGCGCGGGGATCGAGGCTGCCGCCAACAGAATGAGGAAGATACTTCGAACCATGAGACTCCTTCGCACACACGCACACTTACCGAACTGCAACCGTGAGGGAGCGAAAGAAGATCAGATTCTCAGAATGCCAGAAGTAGACGCTGGATCAGGCGGCGAGGTGGCGATCGTTTTCGGGACCGGCGCAGCGACCAGCAGCAGCGGCGTTTCTATGGCAGGCGCGTGAAAATCCACTGCTGCGACGTGAACAAGCACTGCCTGCGCAACGGGAAGCTCGAAATCCTGCGAGCAGGCGGCCCGTGATGCGTGCTGTGGATGGCAGGGCGGCGCGGCAGGTTTACCGCTGTCCGATGCACGCGCGGCGACGCACTGCGTAGCGCAACAAATCAGCGCCAGGATCAACAGAGCCACCAGGTGAGCGCGCGGTGCGACCATCTGTGGCGATAGTAACACGCGCTCAGGCGCCGTTGGCCCGGCCGCTGACGAATTTCAAAATCTTTCCCGCGTCCACTCCTTGATCCACTACCACGCTGAAGAATGGGAACATCATCTCCTCCCAAGTCATGTCGCCGTAGAAGACCGTCTTGCTCGGGTCGGGATTGAATTTGTTGTTGGCCGAATTATCGAAGTGCGCCGTCACGGTCAGCTTGGTGCCCTTGGGAATCTTAATGGGCTGCGCGACATTGTAGGCCAGTTGCCAGTTGAAATCGTAATGCGGCACATTCAAAATGGTTTGGCTGGTGCCGTCCGGGAACTCCAGCCGATAGGTCATGTCCTTGCCGCGCACGTGCATGTGGGGGAACATGTACACCAGCTCCGTATCCTGCGTGAAAATGGCTTGCGCTGGGGGGCTGGTCCAATTACCGTCGTTGGGCGGGATGGCGAAATGCTTCGGATCGCTGGGCGCCGACATGCCGAAGCTGAGGTAGCGCCGCTCGGGCGCTTGCTTGGACACGGTAAAACCGATCAGCGGGCGATCGACCATCTCTTTTCCGTTCGGGGTATAGTGCACCTGGAACACGATGTCGGTTCCGGCCTTCACCAGTTTACCGGCGTTGAAAATGCGATAGTCCTGCGTGAACTGGCCCGGCACATAGCAGCCTTCGATGCCGTTCGTTCCATCCGTCACCGAGTCCGGAATTCCCCGCCCGTTGATGCCGGCGTCAGCCTCCACCGCGCTGCCGCTCTCATCGCGTTTGCGGTCGTACCAGTAAGGCACGTTGTATTTCACGTCGGCGGTGTGAGGTTTGAAGAAGACGCAAATGTGATGCGCGATGGATGGCTCGCTGGGACGAATCTGCATGGACGTGATCCAGGTGTCCTCGGTGATGCCGCTCGGCACCGTGATGTAGGACCACTCGACGACGTTGTTCTTGGGATGCGCCGGAACCACAGTCTCCGGTCCCTTCACGATCAGGTCCGGCTGGATTTCCCAGCCGTCGGCCGGCCAGGCAAGCGGCGGAGGCGCGTCCTTGGCATCGCCTTCCAGGGCGCCGTTGTCGGCCCATTTGGCGATGATGTCGATGTCGCTCTGCTTCAGGGAACGATCATTAACGAAATGTCCATATTGCGCATCGGCAAACCACGGCGGCATTTTCTTTGAGAGCACCGCGACCTTCATCGCTTTGGCCCACGGACGGACTTCCGTGTAACTGAGGAAGGACATGGGCGCCACTTGGCCCGGCCGGTGGCAGCTCTGGCAGTTTTTCTGCAAGACGGGCAGCACGTCCTTGTTGAAGGTGACTGGCATGGAGGAAGTAGTGTCGCCGGCCAGCGCGATTGCTCCGAATACGATCCCAAGAATCCAAGTACGCATCATGATTTCCCGTTTCTATGTTTTCCCGTTTCCGTGCCAATTCTACGAACAGGCGGCACGTTGCCCCTTAGTGAAAATGATAGCGCGGACGCGAGAAAGGCTGTCAATCGGGGTCGGTAGCTGGTAACAATTGTTAGCGGAACGTTACTACCCCAGTACCTTTTGGAGCGTCGGTATCCACTGAATTACCTTAGTACCTATCTTGCGGGTACTCTACCGCCGATGAGGATAGCTGCGAGGGCATATTGAGTAGTATTTCTATTTTCGTATGTGAGTCGCAGCCGATCGTTATCGAAGGCTTGCGCAAGGTGCTCGCCGAGACTGCCGATCTGGTCTATGCGGGCGCAGTATCAAGGCCGGCAGACGCGCTGGATGCCATCCAGCGCATACATCCCAACATTGTGTTGATCGATGGCAGCACGGGGCTGACCGCAGCGCTGCGGCTGCTCGGCCATCTGAAGGCCGCCGGGCCCGCTCATCCGGTGCTCTGGGTGGTGGACCTGCCGGAGATGGATGCTTTCCGCGCGTTGCAAATGGGCGCGCGCGGCATCGTCAAGAAAACTCTTCCCACAGCTACGCTCATCGAGTGCCTGAGGGAAGTGGGGGCCGGACAAATCTGGATGCAAGAATCCGAGCAGGTGGCCGACTTCCTGCAGCGCAAGGATGCATCGCGCCTGACACCGCGAGAGAAAGAAGTGGTGCGCTTGATTTGCCGCGGGCTTCGCAACAAACAGATCGCCGAGAATTTGCACATTACGGCGGGCACCGTGAAGGTGCACCTGATGCACATTTTCGAAAAGACCGGGCTCAAAGATCGCCTGGCGTTGGCCGTTCATGGCCGCGAGCTGGTGGGAGTGGAAGTTCCGGCGAGCGACGCTGCCGGCACGTAGAGCTGGGCTGGCCGGTTATATATGCAGTGCCGCGGCCAATTCCTTGTCGCCGCGCACCCGCCAGATTTTGGAATCCAGCATGTAGTGCGTGAAGGGCATACCCCAGATGGCAGCCTGCAGCCATTGAACGGCGGGGAAGTAAGCTTGCGGCAGGACGTTCAAAGCGAAATGCAGTGCCAGCGCAATAATGACGTAATTACCCAGGCTTTTGGCGAAAAACGCCGCCATCCCGTATTGTTCCTTGGCTTCCGGGACTGAATAGCGATTCTTGTTGTGGAACCACATCAGACGATGATATTGAAATGAGTGAAATAGCCCGAGCGTAATTCCGGCCCGCAGTATTCCGTCGGCGCCAAAACTGGCGGCGTACAGAAACGCGATCCACTGCAGCGGCACCAGCACTGCCAGCAGCATCAGCTTGGGCGCATTCAGGGGCAGGCCGGCGCGGAACTTTTGCACCTGGCGTGCAACGTAGATCAAGGCGAAAATGGCATAAGCCGCGGTGGCCACCCATCCCAGGAACTGCACGGCTTGGAAAGCCATCAGCCTGGTTTTGATGACGAACAGCGCGAGTGGGAGCACTGTCGATGACAGCATGAACCAACGGTCCAGCTTCAGATCCAGCGGGTCCCGTTCCTTATTCTTGGCCTTCCACAACATCATGAAACCCATGTGCTGTTTCGCGATGTGGTAGTGCTGCCAGCACACCGCGAAGAGATAGAAGAGAGATGCTTGGCCGGCCCATACCATCAGGGGACCGACGACACAGAATGGAACGATAATCCATAAGAACCATCCCAGCCGTTTTCGCTCCCGCTTGTCCATATAAGTGCGGGTGACGGTTCCCATCACATGCGGACCGTCCACGGCCAGGAACCAGGTGAGGTAAATGGGAGTGATCGGAAACCCGGCCACCATCAAGCCCAAGGCCAGGTAGCTGATGGCTGCGGGCCCAATGAACCAGAGCAGATCGTCGCGCCGGGAAATGATCCAACTGGTGCCGGCCGGCCGCATCCCGATGGGCTGGGAAATGGCCGGTGTGATCGCACTCGTGCTCATGGGGCTCTCCTGACTACCTATCGTCAGTAAGGACGGGATGGCTGTATAAGGGGTTGATCGTAGCCAACGTGGCTGGCCGGTAGCAGTGCTAATGGAAGTGGGCGCCGAGGTCGATCAACTTCCAAGGGACCTCGGGTCCCGAGCGAGCAGTGTCTTTGGCAACCTCTACACATCCACCGCCGCAATCGGGCGCCGAGTCTTTTGAATCGGCACCTGCGCCTGCTGGGATTGGCACGTCCAGCCGAGCCGTTTGGCGAGTGGTCGCGCGCATCTTCAAGCCATCGCTTTCGGACTGCTTCTTTATAGCGCTCATTCTCTGGATGTTCGTCTGGGGTGTAAGCGGATGGATCGCGCTGCTCGGCGACGGTGACACGGGGTGGCACATTCGCACCGGCCAGTACATTCTGGAACACCATCGCGTACCGACTCAGGACTTGTTCTCGTTCTCGCGCCCCGGCGCTCCCTGGTTCGCCTGGGAATGGCTGACCGACGTGACCTATGCGGTGTCATTCCAGATGGCCGGGCTGAAAGGGATCGTGCTGGTGGCGGCTGTGATGATCGCGCTGTTTGCCACCGTGGTTCTACGTTACACGCTGTGGCGCGGCGCCAACGGCCTGGTGGCCGCGGTCTTCACCATGCTCACCGTAGGCGCATCATCGATGCACTTCCTGGCGCGTCCGCATCTGTTCACGCTGCTCCTGCTGCCGGTCTGCCTGTGGCTGCTCGAAGCCGACCGGCGCCAAAACACGCGCTGGATTTGGGCGCTCATTCCGGTGACTGCGGTATGGACCAATCTGCATGGCGGATTCCTGATTTTTCTGGCGTGCCTGGGATTGTTGGTGGCGGCCTACGCGATCGAAATGGCGCTCGGCCATCAAACGAAGCAGGCGGCCTGGCCGCGGATCCGGCGATACTCCGCGTTGTTGGCGGGATGTTCGCTCGCCTCGCTGGCCAATCCCTACGGGGTCCAACTGCATGTACATATCGCCGAATACCTGCGTGCCGACTGGATCCGGAACCTGGTGCAGGAGTTTCAAGCGCCCACCTTCCGCTCGGAAGGCCAGCTCCAATATGAGCTGTTGCTGGTGGCCGGTCTCATCACCAGCGGCTTCCTGTTCCGCCGGCGGCTCACGGCTGAAGGACTGTGGGTGCTGTTCCTGGCCCACTCGTCGCTCATCAGCGTGCGGCATGCTCCGCTCTATGCAGCGGTGGCCGCGCCGCTCATTGCTTCTGAGATCAGCGAGTGGTGGCGGGCTTCGGTGGCGGGCCTGAAGAAGTCCTCTGTTTTGCGAATCCTTTATCAGTTGGGCGAGGATCTGGCGCCCGGGTTTCGCCGCACCAGCGTGTGGCCGGCCGTGTTGGTCCTGTCTTTGGTTGCGCTCGACGCACCTTTCAAATGGCCGCGCGACTTCCCCGAGATCATGTTCCCGACCGCCATGATCCACCAGCACGCAGACCTAATCGCCTCGGGTCGTTTGCTGACCCCGGACCAGTGGGGTGACTACGTCATCTACAGTTTCTATCCGCGGCAGAAAGTGTATGTCGATGGTCGTAGTGACTTCTACGGAGAGCAGCTCGGCCAGGAGTATCTCCACTTAATGCAGGGCGCTTCGGACTGGAAGACGATTATGGACCGAAATGGCTTCAACATAGCTCTGCTCCCCGTGGATTGGCCGCTGGCATCGATGCTGAAGTTAGACCCGCGCTGGCACGTCGTACAAGACGATACCAAGGCCATCCTATTCCAGCGGCTAAGCCAGCAAGCGCCCAGGAATTAGGTATTTCAGCCCCCCAACCGGGCATCGTTCGTACTAAAGAAAACCAGGCGTTCGGGCTAATGAAAACCTCCCAGTTGGCCGAAGTTATAAGTCAGGGAGAGCCACCGGCATGAGAAGCAATCAAAACCCGTCAGGGTCAGCCACGCGGAGTGTCGGGGCCCGGGGAGTTGGAGAACCAAATGTCGTGGCGAAGCTAAGCATGCCTCAAATGCCTGTGGAGTGGCTCGATTCGGGAAGCTGGCGGCTGCCTTCGGGTAAGGCGCTGGCCGAATTTGCCTTGCAAGCCGGGTTCTTGGCGCCGCTGCTGTTTCGAGCGGAGGGCTTTGGGAAGAGCGCACCCAACCGGAGCTCCAAGGCGGCCGAAACGCCCGCTCTGCCAGAGTCATCGGAAATGACCGGGGGCGTGGCGCCGTCACGCGGCAAACAGCTGGGCAAGGGGGATGGCCGGTGACGGCACAGGCCCTGTTGGCGGGCGGAGTTGGGATCGCAGCGTGTGTCGACGATCTGCGGCGGCGCCAGATTTCCAACTGGATACCCGTCTCGGCGTTCGCCAGTGGTCTGGTTCTGCAGACCGTGCAGCATGGCTGGCGCGGCGCGGGCTCGGCGCTGCTCGGCACTCTGGCGGGTGCGGGCGTGTTCCTCATTTTCTATTTGCTGGGCGGCATGGGCGGAGGAGACGTGAAGTTGATGGCGGGCTTCGGCGCGCTGCTGGGCGCGAAGAGGCTGTTTGAGGCTGCCTTGTGGACTGCCGGTTGCGGCGGCGTGATGGCGTTGGCCGTCATCGCCACTGGCCTGATTCGCGATTTCTGGGTTCAGAGCAAATGGGCGCGAGGTAAATCCACCGGAAGCGAACCAGGGGCAGCGTCCGAGAAGCAAGACCAGCGCCGGGACAGCATCCCTTACGCTCCGGCCATCGCCGCCGGAGTGTGGTTAAGCCTGGTGGGAGCGACGTAACAGGGGCGAGAGCGTAAAGAGAGACATGACACTCGAACAGGAAAAGATTTCCGTCGCATTCCAGTTAGCGATCAAACGCGGGAGAGCGCACAGCGCGGGACGCGCTTCTAGCGGGGAGCTGATTAACGCGGCAGCCTGCGTGGTGCGCGGCGTTTACCGAGGTGTGCGCGGCGTTTACCGAGGCGTGCGCAGCGTTTATCGAGGAGAGATATATGGATCGTAGATTTCTGACCGTATTGGGGGTAAGTCTGGTGTTCGCGCTGGTGATTTCCAGCGTGTTCTATCAGATGACGGCTCGCGCCGGCGGCACGAAGAAGGCTGAACCAACCGATTTGAAGGACATCGTCCTGGCTGCCAGACCACTTTCGGTGGGGACCACGGTAAAGCCGGCCGACATCAAGCTCGGCAAGATCCCATCGGCGGCCTTTCCCAAGGGCGCGTTCGCCAAGCCCGAGGAAGTGATTGATCGTCCGCTGATCAGCAACATTCTGATGGACGAGCCGGTGCTCGAAGGCCGGCTGGCGGCGCGCGGCAGCGGAATTGGACTGGCCCCGGTGATTCCGGTCGGGATGCGCGCGGTGACGCTGCGGGTGAACGATGTCACCGGCATCGCCGGCTTCGTGCTGCCGGGAATGCGGGTGGACGTATTAGTGACCGGCCATCCTCCCAACTCCGATGCCTCGGTAACAGCTACCCCGGTGCAACTGCAAAACCTGCTGGTGCTCTCGGCTGGAACCGTGATGCAGCCGGATGCTCGAGGTCAGGCCATGCCGGCGCAGACCGTCACCTTGCTCGGCACGCCGGAGCAAGCCGAGACCCTCACGCTCGCCAGCTCCGATGCACGCATTCAATTGGTGCTGCGAAACGGTAGCGATCAGACCATCGAAAAAACGCCCGGGCACGACATCGCAGAGTTGTACGGCGAGCGCTCGGTGCACAAGAAGACCGCAGAAAACCCTCCACCGCGGCCGCGAGCCCGGCCGGTGGTGGTGGCCGCAGCCCCGCCCCCTCCTCCTCCGCCGCCCGATCAGATCGTGGTGATTCGCGGAACGACGAAGAGCGTGGAAGTGGTTGGAGTGGGTGGAGGCGGGGGAAAGTAGACCATGCGAAGAATGAAACGGTTGTACATCCTGTTGGGGTTGCTCGCCCTGGGCGCGACCACTTGGCTATTCGGCCAGGGGGGGCCCGAAGAGATTCGCCTGACGATCGGAAAGAGTATCGTCATCGATTATCCGGCCGACATTGCGCGGATTTCTACCAGCAACCCGGACATCGTGGACGCTTCACCGGTTACGGGGCGCGAAGTGCTGGTCCATGGCAAGTCGTTCGGAACGGTGACGCTGGTGGTCTGGAGCAAGGCCGGTCAGCGCAACTTCTATAACATCACGGTCGAGCAGAACCTGGAACCCCTGCGTCAGCTGCTCAAGGAAACCTTCCCCGCGCAGGATATCCACGTTCAATCCTCGCGCGATTCGCTGTCGCTGACCGGGCGGGTAACGAATAAAGATACTGCCGACCGGGCCACCGCGCTGGCTACCCCATTCGCCAAAACCGTGGTGAATAATCTGCAAATAGCCGAGCCGCCCATGGAGCGGCAAGTTCTGCTGCGCATCAAGTTTGCCGAACTGAGCCGTTCGGCATCCAACCAGTTCGCGGTCAACCTGATATCCACCGGCGCCACCAACACCATCGGCGCTGTCTCCACGGGCCAGGCGGCGTCCAGTACTCCTTCTTCGATTGGGGGCGGACAACCGTCTACCTTCACCATCACCAACGCCCTGAATATCTTCGCGTTTCGTCCCGATCTTAACTTGGGAGCGTTCATCCAGGCCCTGGAACAGAAAAACCTTCTCCAGACCCTGGACGAGCCGACGCTCATCACCAGTGACGGCAAGGAAGCCAGCTTCCTGGTGGGCGGCGAATTTCCCATCCCCGTGCTGCAAGGCGGAGCGAACTCCGGCGCCGTCACCATTCAGTTTCGAGAATTCGGCGTCCGGTTGACTTTCACACCGAACATTACCGGCAACAACAATATTCGGCTGCACGTGAAGCCGGAAGTCTCCGCGCTCGATTACAGCAACGCGCTGTCGTTCAACGGCTTCACCATCCCAGCCTTGTCGTCGCGCAAGATGGAAACCAACGTCGAGCTGGGCGAAGGCCAGAGCTTCGTGATCGCCGGTCTCATTGACAACCAGGTGACGGAAACCATCTCCAAGATTCCAGGCCTCTCGAGTTTGCCGATCCTGGGAAATTTGTTCAAGTCCCACAACATATCCAAGAGCGACGACGAATTGGTAGTCCTGGTGACGCCGGAAATCACCATGCCGTTGCAGCCGGGCGACGCCAAGCCCAGCGTTCCAATGCCGCACCCCTTCCTGGTTCCGGTAACGCCGGGTTCGACGGATGCATTTCCAACGAAAGCCAAGGCCAAGTAGGAGTAACGGCGGATGAGAAAAGCGAGGTGTGCGCAATGACGGGCCGGGGACCAGTATTGACGGCGCTAGCGATCATTCCCGATCGCGAGCTGGCCGCGCATCTGGCGTCCGCTCTCGAGCGCACCCGCTCCTTTCAGATCTTGTCTGAGTTGAAGTCCTATCCTTCGCTCCAAACGCTCGAGATTCGGGTGCGCCAATCCAAGCCCGACGTGATCCTGCTCGATTTGACGTCGGACCTGGATAAGGCCTGCGAGTTGATTCGCTCGGTTTCCTCGCTCAACCTGCGGGCGCACGTAGTGGGTCTGCATGTGCGGAACGATTCCGATGCGATCTTACGCTCCTTGCGGAGCGGTGCGAGCGAGTTTCTGTACGCGCCTTTCGACGTGCAAACGCAAAACGATGCAGTAGCGCGGCTGCACCGTCTGCTGCAGCCCGGTCCCGCCGAACAGTCCGAACCCGGTTCGATCGTGGCCTTTTCGAGCGCCAAGCCTGGCTCGGGCGCGTCCACGCTCGCCGCTCAAGCCGCATTCGCGCTGCGCCGCACCACGTCGCAACGGGTTTTGCTCGCCGACTTCGATCTCATGGGGGGCATGATCGGCTTTTATCTGAAGCTCACCAATACCAAGTCTCTGTTGGACGCCCTGCAAATGGCGGAGCGGCTGGGGGAGGGCGCGTGGGCCTCCTGTGTCGCGGTGGCGGATGGCGTGGACATTTTGCCGGCGCCGGAGACGCCCTACGCCGGGCCGATCGACGCCGCGCGGCTGCACGCGGTGATGGAATACGCCCGCATGAACTACGAGTGGGTGGTGATCGACCTGCCGGTGGTTTTCCAACGTCTGAGCTTGATGACCATTTCCGAATCCGATCGCGCCTATCTGGTCTCGACACCCGAGCTGCCGAGCCTGCACCTGGCGCGCAAAGCCGTCAATCTTCTGGATCATCTGGGCTTTCCCAAGGAACGTTTTCAAATCGTGATGAATCGCATCGACCGGCGCGATGAAATCGCCGGATCCGACATTGAGCGCTTATTTAACTGCGCGATCGACGCACGGATTCCCAACGACTATTTCTCGCTGCACCGGGCGGTCACGCTCGGCCAGCCGGTGGATGGACATTCTGAACTCGGCAAGGCGGTCGAGAACCTGGCCAACCGCCTGTCGGGCGGCGGAGGACAGGATCGTAAACGCGCGGCAATTTCGGATCTGAGAGTCGCGACTTCGCCAGTGTAGTGCGGTGTGAAGGATTTGCAGTGAAGACTTATGTTTCCTAATCTCGATACCAAGTCGGCGCCCCAAATCAGTTGGGAGCAGCGGCTATTGAAAAACGGCGGCAAGTCCAAGAGCGCGCTCAAGCCCGAATATCAAGAGCTCAAGTTCACCCTGCACCGTAAGCTGGTGGACAAGATCAATCTGGAGGCGCTGGCCACCATTGATAATCAGCGGGTGCGCAGTGAAGTGCGCCAGGCGCTCATTTCGCTCATCGATTCCGAGCCGACGCTGCTTAGTTCGCTCGAAAAGCAGCAGATCTGCGATGAGGTGCTGGACGAAGTCTTTGGCCTGGGGCCGCTCGAACCCCTGCTGCAGGATCCCAGCATCTCCGACATTCTGGTCAACACCCATAAACAGGTCTACATCGAACGCAAAGGCCTGCTCGAGTTGACTACCGTCACCTTCCGCGACGCTCAGCACCTGCTGCGCATCATCGACAAGATCGTCTCACAAGTGGGACGGCGCGTGGATGAATCCAATCCCATGGTGGATGCGCGCCTGAGCGACGGATCGCGCGTCAACGCCATCATTCCGCCGCTGGCGGTCGACGGGCCGCTGCTCTCCATCCGCCGTTTCTCGACCGACAAGCTGATGCCGCCCGATCTGGTGGACCGGCGCGCCATGACGCCCGGCATGATGGAACTGCTAGAAGCGGCCGTCAAGGCCAAGATGAACATCATCATCGCGGGTGGAACCGGCGCCGGTAAGACCACGCTGCTGAACGCTCTCTCGGCCTTCATTTCGCCCAAGGAGCGTATTGTCACCATCGAAGACGCGGCCGAATTGCAGTTGAAGCAGCCGCACGTGGCGCGGCTGGAAACGCGGCCTCCCAACTTAGAAGGCAACGGCGCGGTCAGGCAGCGCGAACTGCTGGTGAACAGCTTGCGTATGCGTCCGGACCGCATCGTGGTGGGCGAAGTCCGCGGCGAAGAAGCGCTCGACATGCTGCAGGCCATGAACACGGGTCATGACGGGTCGCTGACCACGGTCCACGCCAACAGCCCGCGCGACGCCATTTCGCGCCTGGAAGTGATGGTGTCGCTCGCGAGCGCGAACATGCAACTGGTTTCGGTCCGGCAGCAAATCGCAAGCGCCGTGCACCTGCTGGTGCAGGCTTCGCGCTTGAGCGACGGCTCTCGCCGGGTGATCAATCTGACCGAGGTAACGGGCATGGAAGGCGAAGTGATCACGCTGCAGGACATATTCGTTTTCGAAAAGCGCGGCTTGAACCCGGACGGCCGCGTGGTGGGACGGTTCGCGGCCACCGGCATCCGCCCCAAGTTCTACGAAAAGCTGCTGGCCGCCGGCATCCGGTTGCGGGCCGACTTGTTCGACGAGGTGGTGGAGGTTTGACGGCATGATTTTACTGATCGGCATCGCGATCTGGGCCTGCATCCTGGTCATCTGGTGGATCTGCTCGAACGCATTCCGCCACTCCGACCTCGACAAGCTCAAGAGCCGGTTGATCGGCACGAGCAAGACCAAGGCCGCCAAGGTCAGCGCCTCGAGCGGCGGTTCCCTCATTCATTCCGAGGAAAAGAACGTACTGCTGGCCACCAAGTTCCTGCGGCGTTTCCAGCTCCAAAGCAAATTACAGGAGATGCTCGAGCAGGCCGGGATGAAGTGGAGCACGCACCGGCTGGTCAACACCTGCCTGGTGGCGGTGGTGGCAACCGGGGGGCTGTGCTGGGTTTTGCTTCCCGACCAGTTTCAGCGCTTCGCCTACTTGCCGGCGCTGGCGGCGGGCGCAGTGCCGGTGCTTTTTGTGATTCGCAAGCGCAAGGCCCGCCTGCACCGCTTTGAAGAGTTGTTTCCCGACAGCCTGGAGTTCGTATCGCGCTCGATGCGGGCCGGCCACGCTTTCTCGGTATCGCTCGAAATGATCCACCGCGAGTTCCAGGAACCGCTGGCGGGTGAATTCCGCCGGTCCTTCGAGGAACACAACCTGGGATTGCCGCTGGATGTGGCGCTGCAGAAACTCGCCAAGCGAGTGCCTTCGCTCGACGTACACTTCTTCGTCTCGGCGGTGCTGCTGCAGAAGCGCACCGGAGGCAACCTGGCCGAGATCCTGGACAAGCTGGCTTACGTGATCCGGGAGCGCTTCAAACTGCGGGGCCGCATCCGCGCCATCAGCGCGCATGGGCGAATGACTGGCATCGCGCTCAGTTGCATTCCCATCGGCGTCGCGGTGCTGATGTTCTATACCAATCCAGAGTATGTCAGATTCTTCTTTCTCGACGACGTGGGCAATATCATGATCGGCGTCGCGGTATTCCTACAGATCACCGGATACCTAGTCATGAAGAAGATCACGAGCATCGAGGTATAACGCGATGGCACTTTTATTCACTTTCGTGATCTTCCTGTTGTTCGCGGCGGTATTTTCCTTCGGCGGTGTAAGGCTGTGGGTCAAGCCTAAGGAAGCCATCGAGCGCGTGGCCGGCACTGGCATGAGCGCGCATGAAGCCGCGCCGGTGCATCCCAGCCTGCTGTTCCACGAGCTGGTGAAACGGTTGGGCAACCTGGTCCCGGCCTCGCCCAAGGACGTGACCGTGATGCAGCGCCGGCTGATTCGCGCCGGCTACCGCAACCCCAACGCCTTGAAGGCGCTCTACGGCGCCAAGGCCATTTTTGCGGTCTTACTTCCGGTCTTGATGACGGTGGCGGTCTTTAACTCTTCGGCGGCGCAGAGCAACAAAGTAATGGCGATTCTGGTGGCGGTCGCGGTGGGCTTCTTTGGTCCCAACGAATACGTGCGCATGGCGGCCAAGCGCCGCCAAAAGCAGATCCAGCGCGGGTTGGCGAATTCGCTCGACCTGATGGTGGTGTGCGTCGAGTCTGGCCTCGGTCTCGATCAGGCCATCATGCAGGTGGCCAAGGAACTGGAACACGCCCACCCGGAAATTAGCGAAGAACTGGCCATTGTGAACCTGGAATTGAAGGCCGGCAAGCGGCGCGCCGAGGCTTTGCGAAATTTGGCCGACCGGACGGCGGTAGAGGATCTCAAGAAACTGGTTGCGGTGCTGATTCAGGCGGACCGCTTCGGAACCGGCGTGGCCCAGAGTTTGCGCGCCCACTCCGATTACATGCGCGTCCAGGCGCGCCAGATCGCCGAAGAGAAGGCCGCCAAGCTGGGCGTAAAACTGGTATTTCCGATCTTTTTTTGTATTCTGCCGTCTTTGTTCGTGGTCACGGTGGGACCGATTGTTATGAAAATCATCCGGGAGTTGCTCCCCATGATGAATAACATGTAGCGGAATCATTTTATTGGGGAAAGGAGAAAAAGCGATGATGGATAGCTCGATGATTCGCATCGTCTGCGCGGTGCTCGCAGTCCTGTTTCTGGGATTGATCGTTCTACGGCGCAAGAAGACCCCTGAATAACTGGGGAGCTGGACGCATCCGGTGGCGTGTGAGGGCCTAGGGTCCCGGGCGCGCCACCACCCCGCTCGCAGTCTCCGCCGCCCGTTTTGCTGGCTGCGGTTGCAAGCGATGCGGGAGGGAGTTGTTGATTTGTTCCAGTGAGTGAGCGCGGGGCGTGCCGCGCCAATGCTTGTAATTCAGTGCTGTATTCGAGATCAGTAATGTGTGCAAGTGAGCTGAAAAGCTGACAATATCATGGTTTTTTGGAGTAAATTGCTATGCTGAAGTCAATTTGGTGGAAGACCGTTTTGGCCGCTTCGCTCGCGGTAGCGGCCTGGGGAGGGACCTTCGGGACAGTAGTGTCTATCGGAGGCGAAGCAGCGGACTTGGCGCTGGATGAGACGCGCGGCGTGCTCTACATCGCTAACTTCACCGCGAACCAGATCGATGTGATGTCGCTCGCCACCAACACCATCACGACTTCGATTAATGTGGCGGCGCAGCCGAGCTCGATCGCCATGTCGCCGGATGGCCACTATCTGGTGGCCACCAACTTCGGGAACGCAGCCGCTCCCGGTTCGCCGGCCAACGGGCTGACAGTGATCGATCTGACCAATCAAGGGACACAATCCTTCGCGCTCGGCAACCCGCCGCTCGGCGTGGCTTTCGGCGCCGATGGCATCGCGCTGGTGGTTACCACCACGGACTTTTTGCTCTTTGATCCCTCCACCGGAGCCACGCAAGAACTCAACACCCTGGCTAACGTGGTCGCCAATACCTTGCCCGTGGCGCCCGCCAACTTCCCGCCAGACATCACCGCAGCTTCGGTGGCGGCGTCGGCGGACGGACTCCAAGTATATGGATTGGGCGGCACCACCAACACGGTCACCTTCCGCTACGACGTGAATGCCAAGGCTATTTTCCCGGGCGCCATCGTTACCAACTCGGGAGTGCTTGGACCGCGCGTCGTAAGCCTGAATCATGACGGCTCACTGGTCATGGCGGGGTGGGTGATGATCAGCACGTCCGGCTTCGACAATTACTTCCCGCAACATACCAATCAGTTCAGCGTCGGAAGCTCTGCGTTCGACGATAGCCGCGGCGTGCTATACGCTCAGATTCCCGTGACGGAAGGCGAGCCGCCGACCCTCATGGTGGTCACTTCCAACAACCTGACACTGCAGGAACGCCTGCAATTGCCCGAAAACCTGGCGGGCAAAAGCGTGCTATCGGCCGATTCCAATACTCTCTACGCTATTTCACAAAGTGGCATCACGATTATGCCGGTGGGCAGCCTGGCGCTCGAACCGCAGGTAGTGGCACAGCAGGAAGATGTGGTATTCCGGGGAAGCTTCTGCAATACCGGCGTATCGACTCAGCAACTTACCATCGCCGATCCGGGCGGCAACAATACACCATTCAGCATCGCGTCTGACACCCCAGGCGTTTCAGTCTCGCCTTCCTCCGGCGTCACCCCGGCCGTGCTGACAGTCTCGGCGGACCCCGCGGCGTTCGCCGGCGTGACGGGAACCGTGATCGCTCATTTGAACATTCAATCCGGCGCCGCGATCAATGTGATCCCGAGTGTCCGGGTGCTCGTCAATGACGCCGGCCCCAATCAGGTCGGCAGCTTTATTGACATCCCCGGAAACCTGACCGACATCCTGCCCGATCCGGTGCGCAGCCAGTTTTACGTGGTGCGCAGCGACAAGAACGAAGTGCTGGTCTATGACGGCACGAATTATTCCCAAATCGCCGCTCTTCCGACGGGCAATCAGCCCACCACCATGGCCATCTCCTTCGACCAACAATATCTGCTGGTCGGTAACCAAGGATCGCAGAGCGTCAACGTGTTCGATCTCGATACCCTGCAACCGGACACGCCCATCAAACTGCCGTCGGGATTCAACTCCTACTCCATCGCGTCCTCGGCCAATGCAACTTTGGCGCAGGGCGGCTACTACGATGGCACGTTCCACATCCTACAGCTCGACATCCCGCAGCGTTCGGGAGCGGAGCTGCCGACGCTTGGCGTGTTCACCAACTTAACCAACGCCAACACCGTCATGACGGCCTCGCAAAACGGGTCTTCGATCTTCATCGCGCAGGCCGATGGAACGGTCTATCTGTACGACGCCAGTTCGAATGCCTTTACCGTTTCGCGCCAGGATTTCACATCGCTCTCCGGCCCATACGCCGCGTCCGCCTTCAATCAATATGTAGTGGGCAACAATCTCCTCGACTCTTCGCTGGTGCCAGTGATGGCGTTCGAGACCGGCACCGGTAACCCATCCGGGTTCGCCTTTGTGAACGAGACGGGGTTCCGTTCCAACGCGCCCCCACCACCACCCACCGCCGTCACCACGACCACCCAAACATGCGTAACCACCGCGACAGGCTCAGTCTGCACGACAATCAGCCCCGCCGGCACGACCATCGTAACGTGCATAGGCAGCGGGACAACCACAACCTGCACGACCACCACCAGCCCTCCCGCGCCCGGTAACGGCGTTGGCCAGAGCACCGCCCCGGGCGTGATTCAACGAATCGACATGACCAACCCGTCCAGTTCGGTCAGCAGTGCGACCCCGACGGTGGAAGCTCCGCTCCTCGGGACCACAAGTTCGCCGTTCACCCGCACCATCGCGCCCCTGGCCGACCAGAGCGCCATTATGAATCTGACAGTTTCCGGCGTCACCGTTCTGCCCTGGAACTACGACGCAGCGGTCGCGCCGCCGCAGATCACCTCGGTGGTCAACGCCGGCAGTGGAGGGACCGATATCGCTCCGGGCGGTCTGATCTCGGTGTACGGAAGCCAATTGAGTCCCGTCAATATGGTGTCTTCGGAAATCCCGTTGCCCACCGCGCTTGCCAATAGCTGTCTCAGCGTCAATGGATTGCCGGTACCCATGCTGTTCGTTTCGCCCAACCAGGTGAACGCCCAGATGCCCTTCCAGGCTATCGGCGACGTCACGCTGATCCTGCGTACGCCGGGCGGTCAGAGCGATAACTACAACCTCGTCATTGAGCCCAACGCGCCCAGCGTTTTCATGGCTACCGTGGGAACTGAAACCAACATCCCCACCGTAGTCCGGAACGACGACAACAAGCTGGTGACGCCATCCCATCCGATTCACCGCGACTCGAACACGGCGCTCGTGATTTACCTGACCGGTCTCGGCCCCACTTCACCGGCGGTCGGCACCGGACAGCCGGCGCCTTCCAACCCGCTGGCCATCACGCTGACCCAGCCGACAGTAACTCTGGGAGGCGTGGAGTTGCCGGTGCTCTACTCCGGCTTGGCGCCGGGCATGGTGGGCGTCGATCAGATCAACGTCTCGGTGCCCTTCACGGTGCCGGAGGGAATGTCTGTCCCCCTCCAGATCTCTCAGGGAACGGCTTCGACCACGATCCCCGAGCGAGTGGTGGACTAACCGCAAATTCTAGAATAGAATGAGAGACAATATGAAACATTTCCTGTCGTTAATGTTTTTGGCGACGGCCGTGGCGGTACCAGCGGCGTTCGCCCAGAAGTGGGAGGTCGGCTTCGGAGTTGGCGGCAGTTTTCTCACCTCCGATACCATCAACAATCCGGCGGGTAACGCCAGCGCCACTCGTGATCCTGGTTTGGCGCTGAGCGCCTGGCTCGACAACACCATTGGCAGCGGGCTGTTTGGAGGCGAGTTGCGCTATGACCACGAGATGGGCGATCTGAAGCTTTCCTCCGGCGGAACGAGCACCACTTTCGCGAGCCAAAGCAACGCCATCCACTACGATTTCGTCTTCAACTTCGCCTCGTCGGAATCGGCCATCCGGCCCTTCGTCGAAGCGGGTGGCGGCGTGAAATGGTATTCGGGAACCGGAACCGAGCAGGTTTACCAGCCGCTCTCCAACATCGCCGTGTTCAGCGACGTCCGGGACCTGCGTCCTCTGATCTCGGTGGGCGGCGGCGTGAAATTCAATGTTGCCAAATCCACGCTGCTGCGCCTCGAAGTTCACGACTACCTGACTCCGTTTCCCAGCACGTTGATCGCACCGGTGACCGGATCGAGCGTGGGAGGCTGGCTCCAGGATTTCGTCGTGTCGGCAGGTATCAGCTTCGGCTTCTAATCCGTTTCAGCATTCGAACCCGGCTGGGAAATCCAGCTGGGTTCGATGAGGAACCTGGGCGTGACTCATGAATCTTTCAAACGCCTCTTCGGTCACCGCGATACTGCTCATCGGCTTTGGGTTGTTCGTCATGTACACCCAATGGAAGAACTGGTTCGACAGCAACCTGACCATTATCTTTTACGTGCTTTTCTTCGGCTTCATGCAATCGGTGGATGGCGCGGTGCCCTTCTGGCTGATGTGTACCGGCTTTGGCTTGGCCATGATTCTGCGATTTGAATTCATGAACAGCGGCTTCACACGCGTGATCAAGTTCCTCGAACTGGGAGCGCTCGGCGCTATGCTCTATCTCTCCACCACCATGCTCGTAACTTTCTAGAGAGCAGTCTTCGCAACTCCGATTATTTCTCTATCGGTAATCCGGCTGACTGGTACGCTCGCCATCCACCGTCGAGCGAAATCGCGTTGGCATAGCCCATCTGGCGCAGCGCATCGGCCGCCAGAGCCGAACGATATCCACCGCCGCAATACAAGATCAGCTTGGTGTCCTTGGCCGGCACTTGCCCTTCGATATCGCGCTCGATGATTCCCTTCCCCAGGTGAACCGCTCCGGCAGCATGGCCAGCCGCCCACTCGTCGTTCTCGCGAGTGTCGATCAAAACGTGCGCCTCACCCGCTGCCCGCATGCGCTGATACTCGGCCATATCGATTTCCTGAATTCGGCTCTTCGCCGCGTTCACCAGTGCGAGAAAGGCTGGATTGTGAAGTTTCGGTGCGCTCATTCTAGTTCACCCGCTCGATCCGCGCGCCTACGCGCGCCAACTTTTCTTCGATTCTCTCATAGCCCCGGTCGATGTGGTAAACACGGTCTATTAGCGTTTCTCCGCGCGCCACCAGACCAGCCAGCACCAGCGAAGCGCTGGCTCTCAGGTCGGAGGCAATCACCTGCGCGCCCGTCAGCTCAGCCACTCCCGCTACAATTGCCTGCCGCCCCTCCACCCGGATATTCGCTCCCATGCGCGCCAGCTCCTGGGTATGCATGAAGCGGTTTTCAAAGATGGTCTCGCTGATGAACGAGATTCCCTCGGCCGGCGTCATGAGCGCCATATATTGAGCTTGCAGGTCCGTGGCAAATCCAGGATACTCTTCGGTTGTGATGTCGGTGGCGCGCAGCCGGGATGACGCTTTCACGCGCAGCGCCCCGCTGCCCGCTTCGGTGACACTCACGCCCGCCTGGCGCATCTTGGATGCCAGCGCATCCAGGTGTTCGGGAATGAAACAGGAGACCACCAGGTCGCCGCGCGTGATGGCTCCGGCGATCAGAAACGTGCCGGCTTCGATTCGATCGGGTATGATGGCGTGCGTTGTTCCATGTAAACTGGAAACGCCCCGCACTCGAATGCTGGAAGTGCCGGCGCCCTCCACCACGGCTCCCATTTTGTTCAACAGCAAAGCCAGGTCCTGCACTTCCGGTTCGCGCGCCGCGTTGCTGATCAGGGTCTCGCCCTGGGCCAAAACCGCGGCCATGAGGACATCTTCGGTGCCGGTTACCGTGATGCGATCGAAATGCACCTGCGCGCCTTTCAACCCGCGCGGCGCTCGCGCTTCCACGTATCCGTGCGAGTGGTGAATTTCCGCGCCCAGTTGCTCCAATGCCGCCACATGCAGGTTGATGGGCCGCGCGCCGATGGCGCATCCGCCGGGCATGGAGACGCGCGCGCGGCCGGTGCGCGCCACCAGCGGCCCCAGCACCAAGCTCGACGCCCGCATGGTCTTGACCAGATCGTAGGGCGCCTCAGGACGGTCGAGTTTTTGCGCGCGGACCGTCACGTCACCACCCGAAACATCCAGTTCGGCCCCGGTGTGCTGCAACAGCCGTTGCATGGTTCCGATATCACGCACCGGCGGGATGCGCTGCAACTTCACCGGCTCGCTGGTGAGCAAACAGGCCGCCAAGGCGGGCAGCGCGGAGTTTTTCGCACCGCTTACCGCGATCTCGCCTTCCAGCGGCACGCCGCCATGAATCCGAAACTTATCCATATTCTATTGGCTCTTCAAGAATCTATTAGCTCTTTAGCGCATCCGAAATTCGACCGCCTACGGCCGCCAGGCGGGCTTCGGCGGACGCGCGATCGAGCGACAACCGCGCCATCATAATCGCTACCGGAACGCTGTCGCGCGCCTCCGCCAGCAGCTCGCCCGCTCGTTCATAAGGGACCGCTGCGCTCAATGCAATAATCCGCGTGGCCCGGTCCCGCAGTTTGGTATTGCGTGGCTGCACGTTCACCATCAGATTCCCAAACACATATCCCAGCCGCACCATCGCTGCGGTGCTGATCATATTCAATACCAGCTTGGTGGCGGTACCCGCCTTCATGCGGGTGGATCCGGCGATCACTTCGGGCCCCACCAGCGGTGTAATTGCAATCCGCGCGCAACGCGCCAACGGCGAATCGGGCGTACAACTGATTCCGATGGTCAGCGCACCCAGTTTGTTCGCCGCCTCCATCGCGCCCAGCACGTAGGGAGTTCGGCCGCTGGCGGCGATTCCTACCAACGCGTCTTTCCCCGTGAATCCTCCATCCAACAGATCGCGCATTCCAGTCTCGGGATCATCTTCAGAAGCCTCGGTGGCCCGGGCCAGCGCCGCCTCGCCACCTGCGATAATGCCCTGCACCAACCCCGGCGGGACTTGAAACGTCGGGGGACACTCGGCAGCGTCCAAAACGCCCAGCCGTCCGCTGGTGCCCGCGCCGATGTAAAACAGACGCCCGTTCGCGCGCAGCAATTCCACGATCCGATCCACTGCCTCCGCAATACGCGGAATCTCAGCAGCCACCGCCGGAGCTACTTGCTGATCGTTTTGATTGATGATTGCGAGCGCCTCGGCCGTAGGGAGGGCGTCCAGGTTGGCCGAGGATGCGTTGGCCTGCTCGGTGAGCAGGCCTTCGAGGCTCGCGGGTTTCAGGGGTTTATGCGCTGAAAGAACTGCCGCACCCGCAGGTGCTCTTCACGTTCGGATTATTGAACTTAAATCCGGAACCTTCCATGGACTCGACGTAGTCCACTTCGGCGCCGTCCAGATACAGCAGGCTAGCCTGGTCGATGAACACCTTCAGATCGTCGAACTTATAGGTCTTGTCCAGCATGTTCGGCGTATTCTCGAAAGCCATGGAATAGCTGAATCCCGAGCACCCGCCACCCACCACTGCGATGCGGAGCCCGGCTGGCTTGGGGTCCTGCGATCCCAAGATCTCCCTCACCTTGCTAACGGCCGTTTCGGTCAGTTGAACCATTGTCTTAAGATCTCCTGTCAGGTGAATTATTTAGTCTGCTGAGTCTCTAGCAGCTATTATCGCCTGAACGCCGTGCTATCGCAACACGCCAGTCGCCAATCATTTAGATGCTAAACTCCCAACTAGGATGCACTGACAGGATGCACTCCCGACAGAATCTCGCTATTTGCCCCCAACTGACTGCAACCGCAAGCGGTTGGCATACGTCTGGCAAGATGTATGAGCGGTCTTGCTGGCACACTTCCGTACCCTGCGTCCGGCACGCGGGTTCAGGCCAAAACCAGAGTGGATCACCGGAATTCTGAAGAAGCCGCCCTGGTCAGGCGTGTGCAGGCTAGAGATGAAATGGCCTTCCGCGAGATCGTGGAGCGCTATCAAGCCAAGGTGTTCTCCATCATTTATGGGATCCTGCGCAATCATAACGACGCTGAGGACATCGCCCAGCAGGTGTTCGCCAAGATTTACTTCTCCATCCAGAGCTTCGATTTTCGCAGTTCTCTGCTGACCTGGATTTACAAGATTACGGTCAACGAATGCTACGATTATCTGCGCAAAAAGCGCGTCCGGAAGCTGGTTTACGAGAGCGATTTTTCCGAGGAAGACGCCCAGCGGATGCAGAACAGCGAGAGCGCCACCGGACAGGCTCCGGCGGTGGATACCCAGCTGGCGCGCAAAGACCTGGTGGTCAAGCTGCTGGCCAAGCTGTCCAGTGAGGATCGGAGTCTGCTGTTGCTCAAGGAAGTGGAAGGGCATTCGGTGGAAGAGTTGTCGCAGATGACCGGGATGAACGAAAATACAATTAAGGTCAAATTGTTTCGAGCTCGCCAGAAGCTGTTGAAGGTGGCGCAGCGTTTGACACGCGGCGGGCCGTCACTGGCCTGACCGTCGCTGGCTTGACTGGATGCGAAGTGTGATAGAACAGTTGGAACATTGTTTGTCGTTAGTGGATTGACGACAGCAGGTTGACAGCAAAACGGACGAATCGATCCGTAAAAGTCTAAGTGAGCGGTCTTTTTTGAGGGAAGAAGTCATGCATCAGCACATTAGGGAAAACCTTGAAGATTATCTCAAAGGTGAGAATCCGGCCGAATTTCACGCGCACTTGGGAGAGTGCGCTGAATGCACCGAAGAACTGCAATCGCTCGTGGCGCAATCGCAACTCCTGCGGTCGCTCAAGAGTGCTCCCGACGTCGAACCGCGCGCCGGCTTCTATGCTCGCGTAATCGAGCGGATCGAATCACGGCCAGCGTCGATCTGGTCCGTGTTTCTCGACCGGAAGTTCGGCTTCCGGCTGGCGGTGGCTTCGGCCGCGCTGGTCGCGCTGCTGGGAACCTACCTGGTGACCTCGGAACCGAGCGGTCCGGAATATTCCTCCGCCCCCGCGGTGGTTCTGACGGACACTCCACAGGCGGCTCAGGTGAGCGCTCTCGAAAATGACCCGCGGCAGCAACAGCAGCGCGATGCCGTGCTGGTGGATCTTGCCAGTTACCACCAGTAGGGCCATGTTTGCTCCGGATCAGCCGACCTGGCAAAATCCGCGCATCCTGACCACGCTGATCCTGGTGTTCCTCACCGGCGCCATGGCTGGCGCCATTGGAATGCAGTTCGGCCTGCATCAGAAACTGCGTGACAACGCGCGGTATTGGAGCGACAAGAAGGAATTCTCCTACGACCAGCTCCAGAGAGACTTGAATCTTACGCCAGATCAGTCCGAACGCATGAAAACGGTGCTGGACGATTTTGTGAAGTACCACGACGATCTCGAAGCACAAATCGAGGACGTTCGCGCCACCGGCCGCAACCGGATCCTGCAAATTCTTACGCCCGAGCAACGTAAGCGCTTCGAACACCTTTCCGGGCAGCTTCCAGGACACTAACCATAGGCGCCGCCAATTCGCCGTAAAATCGGCAAGGGTGCCGGGCCTGCTTGGCTATTGCATATAATCCGAGCTGATGGTAAGCTGTAAATGAATCGTGGATTGATTTAGGTTTCACCGCAAGGTGGGGCTGGCTAATTGCAACCACGCTAAAAAATGCTAAAGGTGAGTCGGTCTTCACGAAACTAAACCCCCTGTGGCGCATGCCCAGGGGATTTTTATTTGTAGACCGGGTCGCCGGAGAGGATCGTTCGATGACGGCGCCTTTACCTCCTGCAGCCGCTCTTTTTGGGCGGGAGGGTGAACTCATTTCCCTGAGCGTTGCAACCGACCCGAAACTTTTGGAGGATTTACTGGAGGCTTTGGCCAGCCTGGATTTCCCGGTCAACCCTCAGCTTTATCACCGGCCGACCAAGGTATTGGTGGAGTTTCCAGCGTATCTGAGCCAAGTGGAGCGCGTCCGCGAAGCCCTTTTGCGCCAGGGCTTTGACGGCGGCATCCGCGTGTCGCGTCCGCTAGTCCGCGCGACAGGCAGTTGAACCCAGTAGCCTAAGCGCTAGGTTTGCCGGCGGCTGTCTTACCAGCCGCGCATTTGCGCTCTACCGCCTTCATCAACCGGACTTGAACTTCTGCTGGAATTTCCTTCTCCTGCATTCCCTTATAGACTTTGATAGTCTTTTGGGTAGTGTCGAGAATCACAAAACAGTTGGGACACTCGTTAATATGTGCCTCCAGTTTGCGGCGCAGTTCCACGTCCACGGTTGAATCCAGATAATCGGTGAGCTCCTGCAAAAACTCTTTACAGGTAAGCAAAGACGTCGTCCCCTTTCCGTCGGAAAAATCGCGTCAGCTTCTCCCGCAATTGCAGACGCGCGCGCAACAGGCGGCTCTTCACCGCCGGCACCGAAATACCCAGCGCTTGGGCAGTTTCCTCGGTGCTCAGTTCTTCGATGTCTCTGAGTACGAAAACGGTGCGGAAGTCCGGCTTTAAACTTTCGACGGCATCATCCAGGATCTTAGCCAGTTCCTCGCGCGAGTACTGCTGCTCGGGATTTTCGTCCCAGACCGCTATTTCGCGCACTACGGTATCTTCGCCCGTATCGAGCGGCTCATCCAGCGGAACCGTCCGGTCGGACTTTCGCTTCCGCAGCTTCATGAGCGATTCGTTGACAGCAATTCGGACAATCCAGGTGTAAAACTTAGATTGCCCTTGGAAATCCCCTAAATGCTCGAACGACTTCATGAAGGTCTCTTGAAGCACGTCCTCGGCATCGGTATCGTTCTGAGTAATGTGTTTGGCCAGGCGGTAGATCTTGCGCGAGTACCGGTTCACCAGCTCACTGAAGGCCGCAACGTCTCCTTCGCGAGCCTTTGCCAGCAACCCGGACTCGTCGAACACCCCTGCTTCGGTGGTGGCAGGCATTCTGCTTTTAATATTACCACTCGGACCAAATTGGTCTACTAGCGCCGTATCGCGGCTTCCATTTCGTCCGCGGAATAGGGGACGCCAGGCGTGAGCAGTTCCGCGCCCTCCTTATGGATCAAGTACATGTCTTCCAAGTAGTACCCTTGCCCACCAATGGAAGCGATCGGCTCAAAATCGATCGTGGTTCCCGCGCGCAATGAACCTCCTACCCGGCCCGGGCCGAGGTTCGTGGTGTGAACCGCCCAATAGGGAACCTTCTCCCGCTTGGACCACTCCTCGATGGCCTGTTTTGCGATTGAACTCCCGGCAGATTGGCGCTGGCGTAACAACTCGGCGCTCCAGACCTCGAAAACTTGATCTTGGGTGGCTCCCTCCCGCAACGATTTTGCGCCTGCATGATATGCGGAGACAAAGATGTTCCAGATCTCGCGCTGATCGGTGCTGTAACGGCCCGATACCGGCACCGTCCTGCCGAGGTCGCCTCCATAGTGGTTCCACTCGCAGCCCACGTCTAGGCGCACAAGATCTCCGGCGTTCATGACGGCGTTGAGATTGTCATAGCGAGCTCCAGACGTAAATGGGGTCGGGAAAACGCCGTTCTTCCCGGCCATCGCCCACGGCCAGAACGACACGCCATGCGCCCCCTCTTTCCAGCATGCGCCTTCGACAGCGGCTTCCACGCTGCGCTGCGAAACGCCCGGCCTGATCGCACGCATGCCGGCCATCACTGCCTGGACAGTGGCCTTTGCGGCGGCCCGCAGATCAAGCAGTTCCGTCGGGCTTTGGACGTCCATGAGCGCGCTGACTTCTACCCCGACTTCTTTAAGCCGAAATGCTGGCCATTTCCTGGCGATGGCGAGCGCCCATAATGGCGCGTCCGGCGGATCGCCCGCTATGTTCGAAGGCAGCCCTGGAAGCGCATAGCTATCCGCTTGGTAGTAAATCGTGGCGGGAGCGGTTTTATTTTTCTCGAGTAACCTCGCAAGTTCGGCCCAGTCAGCCACGTGTTCGAACCCGGCATGCTTAACCGCGGCCGAATCTGGCGAGCCTTCGAGCGACCCCTTTGGCGGGCGTGTCGGCAAAAATAGCCAACTCTCGTGGGATCGGCCGTCGATCGCAAGGATGGCGCCGACGGTGTTTTCGAGACCGCTGAAATAGTAAAATGCGGCATCCTGGCGGAACCCGTCCGGCCACCCGTCCCACACAGGTTTCGCATGAATGATGAGAACTCCATCGCCGAAAGCGGTCGACGCTCGTTGCCGGCGGTCTTGCAATTCCCGTGTGTCGGCCGCAAGAGCGCTGACCGCCACCAGAAAAATCAAGGCTCCCGAGTTGATGTGCATTAATCTGACCTCAGCGCCTGCATCACGTCCACGCGCGCGGCGCGAGCCGCCGGCCATATGGAAGCCACCACTGCGGCCGCCAGCAGCACCAGCGCGGAGCCGATGATAGGCAGTGCGCCCGGCATCCGCACATCCTCAAAATAACTTCCGGCCACTTTCGCCAGAATCAGCCCGCAAACCGTTCCGGCAACAATCCCCAGCGCCGCCATCACCGCGCCTTGACTGATCACGCCCATCACCAGGCTCCGCGGCTCCGATCCGATGGCCAGCCGGATGCCGAACTCGCGAGTGCGGCCGCTCACCGAAAATGCCAGGACGCCCGCGACGCCCACCACCGCGATCAACAGTGCGACGGCTGCAAAGCCGCCAAACACCAGCGTGTTCAGCCGGTCGGGCGTGAGCACTTCAGCGCGTACATCCTCGAGCGTGGCGGCACGCTCGACGGGCTGATCCGATGACAAACCGCGGATGATACGCGTGACCGGCGACACCAGCGCGTAAGGATTCGAGCGTGCGTGCACGAACAAACGTTCTCCGCCAAATACCTGACCGAATGGGTGGTACACGCTCATGGCCGGACCCGGCACCACGTTTTCATCATCCACATCCGCTACCACGCCGATGATGCGCCGGGGCTCTGCGGCGATGCCAATGAACTTCATTACGGGATCGGTCCAGATCAGGTGATGGTTGACGGCGTCCTGATTGGGGAACATGCGCTGTGCGACGCTCTGGCTCACGATCACGACCGGCTCGCTTCCCTTCCGATCCCCGGCGTTGAAATCGCGGCCGGAGATCATCGGCACGCCGAGCGCCGCGAAGAATCCGGGCGACACGGATCGGAACCGCCCGAGGGGATCTTCCTCGCCCGCCGCCTTGACATGGCCGTCCGCGGAAAATTCGAAGCCTGGTCCGAAGTTGCCCGCATCGCGCCACGGAACCGAGCTGCCTATCGCGACCCCATCCACGCCGGGCAGCGCCGAAATCCGGCGGGCCGCTTCCTGATAGAACGCGGTGATCTGTTCGGGCGTTTTTCCGTACGGCATCTCGGGCACATTGATCGCGAGCACGTGACGGGTGTCGAAGCCAGTTTGCGCCGCCTGCATCGCCATCAAGGTTTTTAGCAGCATGCTGGCGCCGGCCAGCAATACGAATGAAGCGGCAATCTGAGTTACCACGAAGATCCGCTGTTTGCGGCTGGTGCTGCCGGTAATCCGAATGCTGCCGTTCGCAAGACTAATTCCATGCGACGCATCGGCTGACGGCAGGCGCGGCACGAACGCCAGGAGCACGGCCGAGACGAGAGCCAGTCCCGCTCCCACCCAGAGCATGCTGGAATCCACGCTGAGGTCGAGAGCGCGGACCGAAAAGCGCGAAGCGTAGCGAGCCAGGATGGCCACCATCGGCCTGGCGCTCAGCACACCAAGCAGCGCTCCCGCGCCACACAATAACAGGCTCTCAGCCAATAATGTTCGACGTAACGCGCTGGTGCTTGCACCCAGGGCCGCTCGGATGGAAAGCTCGCCTTCGCGCCGCACCGTGCGCGCGAGAATCAGATTGGCCACGTTCGAGCACGCAATCACGAAAACCAGCAGAGACGCGGCCAGCAGCACCAAGAGCACGGTCCGGGCGCGCGAAGTGATCTGGTCGCGGAGCCGAACGGCATCGATCCGGAAACCGGCTTGGGGCGAATATGCCTCGGGATGTTCCTTTACGATGGCTCCGTGTACGGTGCTGAGTTCGGCGCGCGCCTGTTCGAGAGTTGCACCGGGCGCGAGCCGCCCGAACAACTCCGTCATGCGATGGACGCGGCCGGTGACCATGGTGGCCGAGAGATGATGCGGGCTGGTGACTATGTTGGCGATGATCTCGGTCTCCGCCGGATAGGGGACGGACGGTTCCAGCACGCCTACCACGGTGGCCGTGCGCGATCCAAGCCTGACCGTTTTTCCAAGGACCGACGGGTCACTATTGAGCTGCGTGCTCCAGAAGCGATAGGTGAGCACCATTGCGCCAGCCGCGCCGGGCCCATCATCCCGCATGTCGAGCAGGCGGCCGAGGACCGGGTGAAGCCCAACGACGTCGAAGTACGTTCCACCGACAACGCCCGCGCGGACTTCGCGCGGCTCGCCGAGCCCGACCATGGTGAAGCCGATAGTAGAGAATTCGCCGAACCCCGTTAGAGTCTTGACGCGTGAACGTAGATCCTGGATTTCGGGCACGGAAAAGGCAATATCATCGACCTTAAGGCCGCGCGCGCTCTGGCGGATATAGATGAGGCTGTTCTCGTCGCGATTCACCAGCGGCCGCAGGAGTACGCCACGCACCAGCGTGAAAATTGCGGCGTTCGCACCGATACCGAGCGCCAGCGTAAGTATGACCGTCACCGTCAGTCCCTTGGTGCGGGTGAGCGAGCGGGCGGCGAATTTCAGATCGTTCCAGAAAGTCATGCTGCCTCCGTCAGTTGATGCTTTTTCCAAGTATACGGCGTTACGATACATGGATAGCCAGCCACACATGATCGGCCAAACGGTGTCACGATACCGCGTGATTGAGAAGCTCGGCGGCGGGGGCATGGGCGTCGTTTATAAAGCCGAAGACACCGAGCTGGGCCGCTTTGTCGCTCTCAAGTTTCTGCCCGATGAACTGGCGCGCGATCCGCAATCGCTCGAGCGCTTTCGCCGCGAGGCCCGAGCCGCGTCCGCGCTGAATCATCCGAATATCTGCACCATCCACGAGATCGGGAATACCGGCGAGCAATCCTATATCGTCATGGAGTGCCTGGAAGGCGCGACCCTCAAGGATCGCATCGGCGGCAAGCCACTTGAACTCGAGACGCTGCTCTCCCTCGCGATTGAAATTGCCGACGCTCTGGACGCCGCGCACTCCAAAGGCATCGTTCATCGCGATATCAAGCCTGCGAATATCTTCGTCACCGATCGCGGCCACGCCAAGATTCTGGATTTCGGCTTGGCGAAGATCCAGGCCGCCGCGCCTTCATCCACTGCGGTCAACACCCAGACATTTACCAGCCCCGGTTCCATTCTGGGCACCGTGGCGTACATGTCGCCGGAGCAAGTACGTGGGAAAGAATTGGACGCACGCAGCGATCTGTTTTCCTTCGGCGCGGTTTTGTACGAGATGGCGACGGGCGTATTGCCGTTTCGCGGGGAAAGCTCGGCTGTGATCTTCAAGGCGATCCTGGATGGGAAGCCAACGCCGGTGGTTCGCTTGAATCCTGAGGTGCCCGCGGAATTAGAGCGAATTATCGATAAGGCGCTGGAGAAGGATCGGGATCTACGGTACCAGGGCGCGGCCGAGATGCGGTCCGATCTGCAACGGCTGAAGCGCGACAGCGAGTCGGTGAAATCCCCGGCGGCACCAGCTCCACGGCGGCGATTGCCATGGATTACCGGAGCGGCCCTGATCCTGATCGTGGCAGTGGGTGCGAGCTTTTTCTTCTTATACAAACCTGCGCCGAAGCTCACTGAAAAAGACACGATCGTTCTGGCCGACTTCACCAACACCACCGGGGATTCTGTTTTTGACGGAACGCTGCGGCAGGGACTTTCGGCGCAACTGGAGCAGTCGCCGTTTCTGAGCCTGATTTCGGATGAGCGCATTTCGCAAACTTTGGCGCTCATGTCTCAACCCAAAGACGCCCGTCTTACCAAGGAACTCGGCCGCGAGGTTTGCCAGCGCACCGGCAGCGCAGCGACCATCGAAGGCTCTATTGCGAGTTTGGGCAGCCAGTACGTGCTAGGACTGAATGCGGTGAACTGTCACAATGGCGACCTTCTCGCCCAAGAGCAAGTGACGGCCAACGGAAAAGAACAGGTGCTCAACGCGCTCGGGAACGCAGCCACCAAGCTGCGCGAGAAATTAGGCGAATCGCTGGCCTCGGTGCAGAAGTATGATGCGCCGCTGGAGAACGTCACCACGCCATCGCTCGAGGCTCTGCGCGCTTATAGCCTCGGCAATGAAGCTTACTACGCCAAGAACGACGGCCATGCCGCGATCTCGTTCTACCAAAGGGCTGTCAGCTTGGACCCGAATTTTGCCATGGCTTATGCGCAGATGGGCGCCATGTATCGCAACCTGGGCGAGGAGGCGCGCGGAGCCAGTGCTGCGCGCAGGGCTTATGAGCTGCGGGGACGCACCAGCGAGTGGGAAAAGTTTGACATTGCGTCCACTTACGAAGCTCTCTTCAACGGAAATATGGAGGCGACCCGGGAAACTAGCGAGTTATGGGCCCAGACGTACCCCCGTGACGCGACTGCGCAGAGTATCGTATTTTTCGCTTACCTGGAGTTGGGAGAAAATAAGAAGGCTCTGACAGCGGCCCAAGCGGCGCTAAAGCGTGACCTCGCAGATACTCTTCGGTATTACAGCCTGGTCCTTGCGTACCGGCTTCTCAACCGCCTGGATGAGGCGCAGGCCGCGGCCAGGGAGGCGCGCGCCCACCATCTCGACGGGCCTGCCCTTCAGGTAGCCCTTTATGAAGTGGATTTCCTTCAACACAATAGCGGGGGGATGCAGGACATTGCCGCCAAGTTGATGGGGACACCGAGCTACGAAGGCAAAATACTTTACCAGGAATCCCACACCGCCGCTTATGGCGGTGAGTTCGATAAGGCCCGCGAAATGCTGCGCCGAGCGGTGGACTTCGCACAAAGAGGGGATGAAAGGGAACAAGCGGCGGGCTACGAGGCGTACGCCGCATTGAACGAAGCATTAGCCGGCAATATGGTTTTGGCAAATCAAGAGGCGCAGGCCGCACTCGCGCTCGCAAGGGGCAGAGACGTCGAAGCGCAATCGGCCATTACGCTCGCGCTTACGGGCGAATTCGCGCAAGCCGCGCGTCTAGCCGGGGATCTGGGCAAACGCTTCCCCGTGGACACATTGGTACAGTCCCTATACTTCCCAATGATTCATGCGGCCGTCGCGCTTCGAAGCGGTGACGGCGGAAAAGCGTTGGAAGCGCTCACCGCGGCTGCGCCTTATGAATTGGGAGTGGAAACAAACCTCTACCCGGCCTACCTGCGGGGCGAAGCGTATCTGGCCTCCAGGCAGGGCGCTCCGGCGGAAGTTCAGTTTCAGAAGATTCTGGATCATCCGGGCGTCGTCGGGAACCAGCCCATCGGCTCCCTGGCGCACCTGGGCCTCGGCCGCGCCTACGCCCTGGCCGGCGATAGCGCCAAAGCGAAAATTGCCTACCGGGACTTTCTCGCGCTGTGGAAGAATGCCGACCCCGAGATCCCGATCCTGAAACAAGCCAAAGCCGAATACGCGAAGCTGCCATAGCCTGATAACCTGAAATTTACATGAGCGAAAGCCTCACCATTACTCTGCCCGATGGCAGCCAAAAAACCGTTCCGGCCGGAAGCGCGCCGCTGGATATTGCAAAATCGATCGGCACGCGTTTGGCCGATGACGCCGTAGTCGCGCGCGTCGATGGCGAGCTCTGGGATCTGACTCGCCCGCTAGAGAAGGACGCCAAGCTGGAGATCCTAACGTCCAAGAATCCGGAGGCGCTCCAGGTCTATCGCCATTCGACAGCCCATTTGCTGGCCGCCGCAGTGCTCGAATTGTTCCCCGAAACCAAGCTCGGCATCGGACCGCCCACCGACACCGGCTTTTATTACGACTTCCAGCGTGAGACCCCCTTCACACCCGAGGATCTCGAAAAGCTGGAAGCACGCATGGCGGAATTGCAAGCCAAAGGCCTGACTTTCGAGCGCGTCATGACGCCGAAGGACGTCGGTTTGAAAAAGTACGCGGATGATTGGATGAAGCGCGAACTGATCGAAGAGCGCGCGGGCGAAATCTTCTCCGAATACACGCTCGGACCGCATTTCATCGACTTTTGCCGCGGCCCGCACGTGCCCTCCACGTCGCGCCTGAAGGCGTTCAAGCTGCTTAGTATCGCCGGCGCCTATTGGAAGGGCGACGAGCACAATGCGCGCCTGCAGCGAATCTATGGCACGGCGTTTTTCAGCAAGAAGGATCAGGACGCGTACCTGCTGCGTCTGGAAGAAGCCAAGAAGCGCGATCATCGCAAGCTCGGCCAGGAGCTGGACCTATTCAGCATCCAGGAGCTGGCCGGACCCGGCTTGATTTTCTGGCATCCTAAGGGCGGCCGCATTCGCAAGATCATCGAAGACTGGATGCGCGATCAATACCTGGCGCGCGGCTACTCGCTGGTCTACACGCCGCACGTCATGCGCCGCGATTTGTGGAAGATTTCCGGGCACGCCAATTTCTACAGCGACAACATGTTCAAGCCCATGGAGCTGGACGACGCCGAGTATCAGCTCAAGCCTATGAACTGCCCCGGCCACATTCTCATTTACAAAGACAAGCTGCACAGTTATCGCGATCTTCCCGTCCGGCTGGGCGAACTGGGTACGGTGTATCGCTACGAGCGATCGGGCGTGATGCACGGATTGATGCGCGTGCGCGGCTTCACGCAGGACGACGCACATATTTTCTGTACGCCTGAACAGATAGAAGACGAAGTGGTGAGCTGCATGCAGTTCGCCATCGATACGCTGAGCACCTACGGTTTCGACAGTTATGAAGCCGAAGTCTCTACCTGGGATCAAGGGGTGAGCGGCAAGTACGACGGTACTCCGGAGCAATGGGAGCTGGCCGAAAACGCGCTCAAACGCGCCACCGAACGGCTGAACATGAAGGTGAAGGTGATGCCGGACGAGGCGGCCTTCTATGGCCCCAAGATCGACGTGAAGCTGGTGGATGCAATCGGACGGCTATGGCAGCTTTCCACCGTCCAGTTCGATTTCACCCTGCCGCGGCGCTTCGAACTCGAATACGTGGCCGACGATGGCAAGAAGCACCAGCCGCTGATGGTGCATCGGGCGCTCTATGGTTCCATCGAGCGCTTCTTTGGCATCTTGATCGAGCACTACGCCGGTGCGTTTCCGGTGTGGCTGGCGCCGGTGCAAGCGGTTGTGATGCCGATCACCGATCGCCACGCGGAGTACGCGCGCAAGGTAGTGGATCAATTAAAGGCTGCGGATTTGCGGGTGGAATTGGACGATCGCAAGGAAAAAGTGAACCTTAAAATCCGCGACGCGCAATTGCAGAAGATCCCCTACATGCTGGTGGTGGGCGATCGGGAAGCCCAGGACGGCACGGTGTCGGTGCGAAATCGCAAGCACGCCGATCAGGGGGCGCAGAAGGTGGAAGAGTTCATCGCAGCGATCCAGCAGCTGATCGACAGCAAAGCCCGGACGGAATAAATTGAATTAAATAGTCCTGATATACTGTCCCAAAGCCCTTGGATTTTTTCGCCAAGCATTGGGGCGACCTGGCTAGCATTGTCGGGCTCGCGTTCGCCATTGGATTGCAGCGGCTTGAACTCGGAGAAATCCTTTGGCCGATGGTGCTTGATCGATATGAAAGGGCTCGCCTAAGTCTCGTTCGCTGCGAGAGGGCAATTGGTGTGCCAGAGGCGCAGCGCGACTGAATCGTAGCGGCTGTTGGTTTTCTGCGTAGTATAGTTGAAGACATAGAGACGGCTCGGATCGACCCGGATCAAGTGCAATTGGATATTGTTAGAATCAACCGCTTCCTATCAGGCCAAATCGATGAACTTGAGAGAGCGCGAATCGCTATTGAGAGGGCTGAACGATGACCTTTTCAGAGCAGATCGATAAGCTGGTGGCGAAACTCACCGAGTTGACGGCCAGGGACAAGGTTGACTGGCAGGAGACAGCCAATCTCAACACATACCTCGCGCGGGTCGACAAATTTGTTGTCACGATTAACAAGCAGGGCTCGGAAGTGTTCGGTGGTTACAGCTTCCAGATCCTAGACGGCAGCGGCAGAGCCATCGAAGGCGTCATAGCCCCTTATAAAGGCCAGGAAAGGTCACCAGCTCCAAGACAAACTGGGAGCGCCTCCGGGACTTGCACGAAATCGCCCGGCGGCGCGCTCTGCATTCCGAAAAAGTGGTCTCGGACCTTCTTGCGTCCCTCGAGCGTATCGCTTAGCTGTCGCTACTCGTCGATCCCTCGTAAGATCAAGCTATACTTATAGATAATTATGTTTGGCCGGTAACCTTTCGCGCCTGACGGACGCCCCTTCTTCAATCTTGTATACAGGCGCCCGTACGGGGGTGGCTAGCTCCATGAACATTAGCAAAACATTTCGGCTGTTGGCTGTCGCGACTGTGACGTTCGCTCTTCTTGCGGGCTGCAAAAGTTCGGACGCAAAGACGGGCGGCGCCGGTGGACGTGGCCGGCCCGGTGAAGGCGGACCCGTTCCCGTAGTAGTTGCCACGGTGTCCCAGCGCGATGTGCCCATCAACGTCGACGTCATCGGCAACGTCGAAGCGTATTCCACCATCACGGTGAAGGCTCAGGTGGGCGGTGAGCTGACCAAGGTCTCCTTCCACGAAGGCGATTCCGTCAAAAAGGGCGATTTGCTCTTTACCATCGACGCGCGGCCCTTCGAAGCTCAGCTCGCACAGGCGCAGGCCAATCTGGCGCGTGATACCGCGGCGCTCAGCCAGGCGCAAGCCAATCTGGCGCGTGACAACGCCAACGAAAAATACGCGCAGGATCAGGCCAAACGCTACAGCGGGTTATTCGAACAAGGCGTGGTCTCGCGCGAGCAAACGGACCAGATGCGTTCCAGTGCCGACGCTCTTTCGCAAACCGTGCTGGCTGACAAAGCCGCCATCGAAAGCGCTCGCGCCCAAATCGTAGCCTCGAAAGCCGCCGTGGATACGGCCACCGTTCAGATGAGCTACACCACCATCAGTTCGCCCATTGACGGCCGAACCGGCAACATCGCCGTGAAACAAGGCAACGTAGTGACGGCCAACACCAGTGACCTGATGACCATCACGGAAGTTTCGCCCATCTACGTCACCTTCTCCGTTCCTGAAGCGCAGTTGGGCGATATCAAGCGATACATGGGGGAGGGCCACCTTCCGGTGCATGCCGCGCCGCAGACCGACACCACCAGCCCTGAAGCCGGCGTGCTCACCTTCATCGACAACTCGGTCGACGCCACCACCGGCACCATCAAGCTCAAGGGCACTTTCCAAAATGCGGCCAATCGCCTTTGGCCGGGCGAATTCGTGCGCGTGACGCTGGGGCTCACCACGCGGCCGCACGCTACCGTGGTTCCCAATCAAGCGGTACAAACCGGACAGGACGGCCAGTTCGTTTACGTCGTCAAGCAGGATCGCACGGTCGAAATGCGGCCGGTAGTAACCAGCACGCGCGTGGATCAGGAATTGGTGATTGACCGGGGCCTGGAGCCCGGCGAAACAGTCGTCACCGAAGGCCAGCTGCGGCTTACCCCCGGCAGCCACGTGCAGGTTCAGGACAGCCGGGAATCGCCCGTCACTGGCGGGGCGCCCTCCACCAAAGCCAGCTAGGAGATTGCGCGCTTGAATATCTCAGAGGTCTTCATTCGCCGGCCCATCGCCACCAGCCTGTTGATGGCGGGCATCGCGCTGTTCGGCGTGGTGGCTTATCGGGGCCTGGCGGTGAGCGATCTGCCGAGCGTGGATTTTCCGACCATCCAGGTGCAGGTGGGATTGCCCGGCGCCGACCCCACCACCATGGCTTCTTCGGTGGCGACGCCGCTGGAGCGCCAGTTCACCTCCATTGCCGGGCTCGATTCGATGACCTCGACGAGTTCCACCGGTAATACGCAAATCAGTCTGACATTCGATCTGGATCGCGATATCGATGGCGCCGCGGTGGATGTGCAAACGGCAATTTCGGAAGCCACGCCGCTGCTGCCCGCCGGATTGCCTGCTCCGCCCTCGTTCAAGAAGGCCAATCCCGCCGACCAGCCCATCATGTTTCTGGCGCTCACCAGCGCCACGCGCCCGCTGTGGGAACTCGACGAATACGCCGAGACCCTGGTGGCCCAGCGCCTGTCGATGGTCTCGGGCGTCGCCCAGGTCCAGGTGTGGGGCAGCATGAAGTACGCGGTCCACGTGCAGGTGGACCCCGACAAGCTGAACGCAAAACAACTGGGGCTGAATGAAATCGATACCGCGCTGAACGGCTGGAACGTCAACACTCCCGTCGGCACGCTGTACGGCGCCCACACCGCTTACAACATCCAAGCCAACGGACAGCTGATGCACGCCAAGGATTATCGGCCGATGGTGGTGGCCTGGCGCAACGGCGCGCCCATCCGTCTGGATGAAGTGGCCAACGTCATCGACAGCGTGGAGAACGACAAGGCCGCATCCTGGGTGGACACCGCCAAGACCGTGGAACGCGCGGTGAATCTGGGCATCATGCGCCAGGCCGGCAGCAACACTATCCAGATCATCGATGAAATCCGGCGTGTCATTCCAACGCTGCAAACTCACTTGCCGCCTTCGGTGACCCTGACCATTCGCGGCGACCGCGCCACCGGGATTCGCCAGGCCTTTCACGACATCCAGTTCACCATGGCCATCACGCTCGGCCTGGTGATTGCGGTGATCTTCCTGTTTCTGCGAAATGCTTCCGCCACGCTGATTCCGAGCATGGCGCTGCCCTTCTCCATCCTCGGCACCTTCACCGTGATGTACCTGCTCAACTACAGCCTGGACAACATCTCGATGATGGCGCTGATCCTGTGCATCGGCTTTGTGGTGGACGACGCCATCGTGATGCTCGAAAACATCGTGCGGCACATGGAAAAGGGCGAGACTGCGTTTGAAGCCGCTCTGCGCGGCTCGCGCGAAATCGGATTCACCATCGTATCGATGACCATTTCGCTGGGCGCCGTGTTTATCCCGGTGCTGTTTATGGGCGGCATTCTCGGCCGATTATTCAAGGAATTCGCGGTCACCTTATGCACCGCGATTTTCATCTCCGGCCTGGTCTCCATCACTCTGACGCCCATGCTATGCAGCCGGTTTTTGAAAGACCCGCGGCAGCAGCGGCCATCCTGGTTCAATCGGACCATGGAAGGCTTCTTCAACCGCTTGTTGAACGGCTATAAGCGCAGCCTGCGCGTGGTGCTGAAACATCATTACGTAATGGCCGCGGTCTTCTTCATCCTGATCGGCGCCACAATTTACCTTTTCGGCGCAGTCTCCAAGGGCTTCATGCCGGACGACGACAACGACTCCATGATGGTGACGCTCGAAGCCGCGCAAGGAACTTCTTATTACAAGATGGTGGACTACGTAACGCAGGTGGCCAACATCATGCGGCGCGATCCAAATATCGATTCGTTCATGTCGAACGCCGACACCACCAATACGCCCCGCTTCTGGGTGCAGTTGAAGCCGCGCAAAATGCGCGCATTGTCGGTGACGCAGGTCATCTCCGAGTTGCGTCCCAAGGTTTCGGGATTTCCCGGCATCAAGGTTTTCCTGGTGGCCCCGCCCAGCTTGCGCTTCGGTGGACACCAGACTAAATCGGCCTACGATTTCACCCTGCAAGGTCCCGACACTGCCGAGCTCTACACGCAGGCGCAGAAGCTGGAGCGCGAGATTGCGAAGCTCCCGGGCTTAGTGGATGTGACCACGGACTTGCAGGTGAAGAATCCGCAAGTGAATCTGGAGATAGACCGCGATCGCGCAGCGGCCCTCGGCCTGGACGCCAATTCGATCGAAAGTGCGCTCTACAGCGCGTTTGGCCCGCGCTGGTCGTCCACCATCTACGCACCCACCAATCAATACAAGGTGCTGCTGGAGGTTTCGCCAAAATATCAGGAGTTCTCCGACTACCTGTCCAAGCTCTTCTTCAAAGCTCCGGGCGGCCAATTGATTCCGCTCAGCAATTTCTCGAAGATGCGGGAGGGCGCGAGCGCGCAAAGCATCAATCATTCGGGACAGTTCCCGTCGGTGACCGTTTCCTTCAATGCCAAGCCCGGCGTGGCGTTGGGCGATGCAGTGAACATGGTGCAGGAAACCGCGCGGCGCGTCCTGCCGGCGAACATGAACGCGAACTTCGAAGGCACTGCGCAAGCCTTCCAGAGCTCGCTCAAGAACCTGACGTTGCTGCTGATCATTGCCGTTCTCGTGGTCTACATCGTCCTGGGTGTGCTGTATGAAAGCTACATTCATCCGTTGACCATCCTTTCCGGGCTGCCGTCGGCCGGGGTGGGCGCGCTGCTTACGCTGATGATCTTTCACGTGGATCTCAATCTCTACTCATTCGTCGGGCTGATGATGCTGATCGGCATCGTGAAAAAGAACGCGATCATGCAGATCGACTTTGCCCTGGAAGCCGAACGCAAGGAAGGCAAAACCCCGCTCGAAGCCATTTACGAAGGCTGCCTGATCCGCTTCCGGCCTATCATGATGACCACCATGGCTGCGTTGCTGGGCGCTCTTCCGGTGGCCCTCGGTTATGGCGCGGGTGGCGATTCACGCCGTCCCCTGGGTTTGGCCGTGGTGGGTGGGCTGATATTCTCGCAATTGATCACCTTATATTTGACGCCGGTGGTCTACACCTACATGGCCTCCGTGCTGGAGTGGACGCGCCGCCGCAAGCGCGTTCCGGTTCTAGAACCACATGCCGCGCCCATCGGAGCCGATTAACTTGTCTACCTCACTCCTATCTGACCTCTTGTGGTTGTGGCGCACGCACTCCTGCGTGCCGCGTTCACACTCGTGTGAACGCTTGGTTGTATCAAGATGAACTTCTCGGAAACATTCATACGCCGGCCCATCGCCACCAGCCTCATGATGGCCGCCATCGCGCTGTTCGGCATGGTGGCGTACCGCTCGCTCCCGGTCAGCGATCTGCCGAACGTGGATTTCCCCACGCTGCTCGTCACGGCCAGCCTTCCCGGCGCCAGCCCCGACACCATGGCGTCGGCGGTGGCCACTCCGCTCGAGAATCAGTTCTCCAACATCTCGGGTCTCGATTCGATGACGTCCACCAACTCACTCGGCTCCACCCAAGTGACGCTCGAATTCGTCCTGAACAAAAGCCTGGACGGCGCAGCTGTCGACGTTCAATCGGCCATCACGCAGGCCGCGCGTCTATTGCCGCAAGGCATGCCAACGCCCCCCACCTTCACCAAGGTGAATCCGGCCGATCAGCCCATTCTCTATCTCGCCATCACATCGCAAACGCTTCCGCTCTGGACGCTCGATGAATACGCGGAGACTCGCATCGCGCAGCGCATCTCCATGGTCAGCGGCGTCGCGCAGGTGCAAGTGTTGGGCGCGCAGAAATACGCGGTGCACGCGCAGGTGGATCCGCACTTGCTCGCCTCGCGCCAGATCGGCATCAACGAAGTGCAAACGGCGCTGTCGGGCTGGAACGTCAACCTGCCGACGGGCAGCATCATTGGACCGCAGCGCGCGTTTACCCTGCAAGCCACCGGTCAGTTGATGAGCGCCGCTCAATACCGGCCACTGATTGTCGCGTATCGCAATGGATCGCCCGTGCGCCTGGAAGAACTCGGCAACGTCATCGACAGCGTGGAGGACGACAAGACGGCGTCCTGGTTTTACACCAAGCTAGGCACGCAGCGCGCCATCATCCTGGGCGTACAGCGCCAGCCCGGAACCAACACCATCGCCGTCACCGACGCCGTGAAGAACCTGCTGCCCACCTTCCGTTCCGAAATCCCCGCGTCGGTGAAGATGGACATCTTGTACGATCGCTCGGACACCATTCGCGAATCCTACAAGGATGTGCAGTTCACCATGCTGCTCACGCTCGGCCTGGTGGTGATGGTGATCTTCCTGTTCCTGCGCAACGTCTCAGCCACCGTGATTCCAGCGCTCGCGCTGCCGTTTTCGATCATCGGCACCTTCGCCATCATGTACCTGCTGCATTACAGCCTGGACAATCTGTCGATGATGGCACTGATTCTTTCCGTGGGCTTCGTGGTCGACGACGCCATCGTGATGCTGGAAAACATTTTCCGCCACATGGAAATGGGCGAAAAGCCCTTGTATGCGGCCCTGGCGGGGTCCAAGGAAATCGGATTCACCATCGTTTCGATGACGCTGTCGCTCGCCGCCGTATTCATCCCAGTCTTGTTCCTGGGCGGGATTCTGGGCCGCTTGTTCCGCGAATTCGCCGTCACCATTTGCGTGGCCATTCTCATTTCAGGAATCGTCTCGGTGACGCTCACGCCCATGCTCTGCTCGCGCTTCCTGCGCTCACCCGAAGAGCAGAAGCGATCCTGGTTCTATCGCACCACCGAGCGATTCTTTGAAGCTCTGCTGCGCGTGTACGACTATACGTTACAGATCGTGCTACGGCATCGCGCCGTCACCATGGCGGCGTCGTTGTTAGTGCTGGCCGGCACTGTAGCAATGTTCGTCAAGATCCCCAAGGGTTTCATCCCAGATCAGGATACCGACCAGGTTTATGCCGTCACCGAAGCCGCGCAGGGCACTTCGTACTACCAGATGGTGGATTATCAGAAGCGCGTCGCCGAAGTGTTTCGCACCAATCCCGACGTCCAAGCCTTGATGTCCACCGTGGGCGGCACCTCGGCTTCCACCCTGGGCGGCCCCAACTACGGCGAGCTGGTGGTGCATCTGAAGCCGCGCTCCCAGCGCAAGCTTCTGGTGAACGACATTATCGCGGATTTACGCCCGCAGCTCTCGAATTTCCCTGGAATGCGCGTTTATTTGCAGAACCCTCCGACCATCCGGATCGGCGGGCAGGTCACCAAGAGCCTGTATCAGTTCTCCATGCAGTCGCCCGACAAAGAAGAGCTCTATGCCGGCGCGACGAAACTCGAGAACGAAATCGAAAAGCTGCCCGAAGTAGAGGATGTCACGAGCGACCTGGCGATCCTGGCGCCGCAAGTGAACGTGACCATCGATCGCGACAAGGCCGCGTCGTTACAAGTGAACGCCGACGCCATTGAAAATGCGTTCTACGATGCCTACGGCCCACGCTGGGTCTCCACCATCTACGCGGCGATCAACGAATACAAGGTCCTGCTGGAACTAAAGCCTCAATATCAAGCCGACCCGCATGCGCTCTCGCTGCTCTACTTCAAGTCGACGAACGGCTCCTTGATCCCGCTCGATACGCTGGCCAAGCTGCACCAGGACACCGGCCCGCAAACAATTAATCATTATGGACAGCTCAACGCCGTCACGGTCTCATTCAATTTGAGACCAGGCGCGGCGCTGGGAGATGTGGTCTCGAAGGTGCAGGAGTTGGCTCAACAGACCTTGCCTTCCGGCATCACAACGGACTTTCAAGGATCCGCCAAAGCCTTCCAAAGTTCGCTGGGCAATCTCTGGGTATTGCTGATCGTCGCCATCCTGGTGGTTTACATCGTGCTCGGCATCCTGTATGAAAGCTACATTCACCCGCTCACCATTCTTTCGGGACTGCCTTCGGCGGGCTTCGGCGCCTTGATCACGCTCTATTTATTCCACATGGATTTGAACATCTACGCGTTCGTCGGGCTCATCATGCTGATCGGCATCGTGGAAAAGAACGCGATCATGCAGATCGACTTCGCTCTGGAAGCCGAGCGCAACCAGGGCTTCACGCCGATGAAGGCCATCTACGAAGGCTGCCTCATCCGTTTCCGCCCCATCATGATGACCACCATGGCAGCATTGCTGGGCGCGGTTCCCATTGCTCTGGGCTACGGTGCTGGCGGCGAAGCGCGGCAACCACTCGGTTTGGTAGTAGTCGGCGGACTGCTCTTCTCGCAGCTTGTCACGCTCTACCTGACGCCAGTGTTCTACACCTACATGGCGGCAGTACTCGAAAAGATCCAGCACCGCAAGCGGCGCGCCAAGCAGCAGCCTATGCCCGAACCCACCATCGCGTAGCTTGGGGATGTAGCGCACGCACTCGTGCGTGCAGCGTCGGCACTCGTGCCGACGTCCAAGTTCAATATTTGCAGGACCGGAGTTGCCAACTGCTCCCTTCGCGATTTAACGTAAGTCCTTTGAAATGTTTGTCGCCGCAAAAACTAAGTGACATCGCGCACTCGTGCGTGCCGCGGTCACACTTGTGTGACGGCTCGGGATCAATCCGAAGAAGGCGTCGAGATGAGTCTCGACGCGGCACGCAAGAGTGCGTGCGCCACAAAATTTACTTCGGCACCACGAGCAGCGTGTCCTTCGCTTCCACCTTTTCGAACTGCATCGGGAAGCTCCGTCCCACGTAGTAAGCGTCCCACTGGTCCTTGTAATGCCGCGATAGAATCTGCCCGGATTGCCCGATATCGATGTTGTTCAACGATCCGTCCCAGTGCCCCAGGTCCGCAATGAATCGCATGGACGGTCCCAGCGTCACCGAAGTCTGTTTCACGGTGGTAGAAGAACCGCTCATCTCTACCGGCCCGATATTGAAGTACGCTCCGATGGCGGGCAATTGGCTGCCAACCGGATGTTTGATGGTGAGCAGATTATAGCGACCCCAGTTCCAGCGCGCGACGTCGCTGCCTTGCGTTTTCCTGCCTTCCTGTAGCGCGGCGCCCAGCGCAGCTAACAGCGCGTCGTCTTCATCGCGAAAAAATCCGCTTCCGCCGGATTCGACAATTCGCTCAATGGCCGCGGTCGCCATGTACGGCCTATAAATATCCGGTGCACTGGGCCAGGCCGCATGCACTGCTGCCATCCGCAATTGATCGTAGGCCAGTGTGATCACCAGCGGCGCCGCCGTTCCTTTCTCCATCTGCCCGTTCCAGTTCCGCAGCAATCGGACGGCTTCGCCCAGCTCCGGCTGGGCCGGCTTTTTGCGATCGTACGCCGCCACCATCCGCGCCGCGAGAAAACTCGAGAACGAAGAATAAACATCCTTCTCTACCGCCAGCATTTCTTCGGGCTTGAATGCGGTCCGCGCCATCAACCGGTCGCGAATCTGGCGCGAACGATAGGGCGCCGCGAACTCTCCATTCACCCGGTAAGGATAGTTTTCTGGAAACGGATTCTGATTGGCGGTGACGATCCATCCTCGCGGCGGATTGTAAAAGGCCGGCAACTGATCGAAAGGAATGAAGCCATCCCATTCGAAATCGCCGCTCGCGCCATCCACCGGCATATCGCCGTCAAAACTCCTGCGGATCGGAAGCAGCCCCGTCGCCTGATACCCAATGTTGCCGTCCACATCGGCATAAACGAAGTTTTGGCCAGGTCCGGGATAGCGCGCCAGCGCAGCGGTGAACTCCTTCCAATTGCCGGCTCGATTCAAGTCGAGAAAAGGAAATCCGAATCCTCCGGGCTCCGCGGCCGCCCAGCGCAGCGCGAAATAATGGCCGTTTTCGCTGAAAGCCACCGGGCCATGCCACGTCACCCATTGCCGGAATTCCACCGGCCGCGCGCCCTTCACGCGAATCCATTCCGATTCCAGCCGCGCTTGCTCCACCTGGCCGTGAAACGCATACCGGCCGGTCTGCGGATCGATCTTTTCCAGGTACAGGTCCTGCACATCGAAACCCAGATTCGTAACGCCCCAAGCGATCCGCTGGTTGTGGCCGACGATCACGCACGGCACGCCTGGCAGCGACACGCCCGTCACATCCAGCCCGGGAGCTTTGAGATGCACCTGATACCAGGCCGCTGGGATGGACCACTCCAGATGCGGATCGTTTGCGAGAATCGGCTTACCGCTCGCCGTGAATTTTCCAGAGACCGCCCAGGCGTTGGAACCCGGCTGGAATTCGGTTCCCGCGCGCGCCGGATACAGCAGAGTCACCTTGGCCCGGTCGCCTCCCGCGAACATGGCCATCTTGCGCAGGTCCTCGCGCCACGTGCTGGTGAGGCTGCGATACATTTCCAGGCCGCACAGCAGGCTGTCCACAATGCTCCAGGGACGCGGATCGTAGCGTAGCAGCGTGAATTCCAGCGGCAGTGCGTTGCGATGCGTCTCGATAAAATAATTCACCCCGCGCGCATAGGCCGCGAAAACTGCGCGATCGGCGGCGGGCAGCGTCCGTAAATGCTCTTCGGCGATCCTCCGCATGCGCAGACGGCGCGCATCGCGGTCCAACTCGAGCGTCGCGGTTCCGAAAATCTCGGCTAATTCTCCCCCGGCCAGGCGCCGCAGCACATCCATTTGCCACAAGCGATCCTGAGCCGTCGCGTAGCCTTGCAGAAAAATTGCGTCTTCCCAGCCGCCGGCCGTGATGTGCGGAACGCCCAGAGCATCGCGCACCACCACCGCCTGCGCGGAAACGGGGGCCGAGATTTGGCCGGAGATCTTAGGCAGGGGGCGATAAGCAATCCAATAAGTGACGCCGAGAACGAGCACCAGCAAAACCGCTATGCTCAAGTTGATGAACTTCAGGGCTTTTCCAAGCACTGGGACGATTCTACCGTACCGCTGTTTCAGCGCCGTGATTTAGCGCGCGTATGGCCTATCGTTTCGTGATCCTGGCCGCGGTGCTGCTGCTCAACGGCTTTTTCGCCACCGCGGAAGTGGCGCTGATTTCGGTCCGCAAGAGCCGCCTGCGGACGCTGGCCGAGGAAGGACAGGCGGGGGCGCAGGCCGCGCTGAACCTGCTGGCAAATCCGTCCCGGCTGCTATCGCTCACCCAGGCCGGCGTCACGCTCGCCAGTCTTGGGCTGGGATGGGCCGGCGAGAACACGGTCTACGAATTACTCCAGTCACTCTTGCGCCCGATCATGACTCCTCGCTCGGAACCAGCGTGGCACGTCGTCAGCTTCGGAACCGCATTCCTGCTCATCAGTTATGCGCACATCGTTTTCGGCGAAGTGGTCCCCAAGAATCTGGCCATCGAAAAGGCCGATCGGATGGCGATTCTGGTGGCCCCGGTGCTGCTGGTCTTCTCGCGAGTGCTCGCGCCGTTCACTTATTTCGCCGAGGCTTCCGCCGCGAAAATCTCGCGCTGGATCGGATTGCGGTCGGGCCACGGAGGCGGAGGACATTCGGCGGAAGAGCTGAAGTTTATCGTCAGCTCCAGCCGCAGCGAAGGACACCTGCATCGCTTCGAAGAAGACGCGATCCAGGCGCTGCTCGAACTTTCCGATTATTACGCGCGCGAAATCATGGTGCCGCGCAACGCCATCGTGTCAGTCTCGGTGGACGCCAGCCTGGATCAGGTGTTGCGGCGCATGCGCGAGCACGAGTATTCTCGCCTTCCGGTGTACGACGCCAGCCCCGAGCACATCATCGGCTACGTTCACTACAAGGATATGATGCGGATCTGGGAGGAGCGCCGCCTGGCGAATTCCAAGCGCCGCCCGCTGCCTCCGTTTCATCTCTCGCGGGTGCTGCGCAAACCTCTGGTGGTGCCCGAAACCAAAGCGCTGAACGATCTTATCGACGAATTTCGCGAAGCCCATATCCACATGGCCATCGTGGTGGACGAGTTCGGAACCATCGCGGGCCTGGTGACGCTCGAAGACGCGCTCGAGCAAATCTTCGGCGAGATCGGCGACGAGCACGACGTCAAGCGGCCGCGCCCGGCCACCGAAGCGTCCAGCCTGGAAGTGGACGGCACCATCACAATCCGCGATCTGGACACCCAGTATGGGCTGGAACTACCCGGGGACGCCGGTTTCGAAACGCTGGCCGGGTTCCTGCTCTTCCAGTTGGGCTACATTCCCAAACCGGGCGACGCGGTAGTGTACGGCCAGCGCAAATTCAGCATCCAGGCCATGGATCACAATCGCATCTCCCGGGTGAAGATCGAACGGCTGCCGGAGGCCACGGCCGAAACCCTGACTTTGAAGGCAGGACAGCCTGAAATCAAGTAGAATAAAAGGGACCCCGGAGATATATCCTGAAATTCTATGTGTTTCTAAGCGCGGCCCTGCTGTGCGCCGTACCCCCAAGCGCTCCCGGGCAGGACATCGCTCCGGCCACCGCCGCGCCCACTTCCCCCTCGTCTGCCATCAATGACGCAGCCGACGATCATCGCATGTTCAAAGTGCTCCCGAACTACAAGACCATCAACGATCCGGAGCAGCAGGTGCCCGCGCTCCACGTGGGCGAGAAGTTCGCGCTGGTGGAGCATTACTTCGATCCGTTCACCTTCGTGTTCACCAGTATCACGGCCGGTATCGAGCAGAGCACCAATGAAAAAGCGGGCTACGGCCAGGGCGCCTTGGGCTACGCCAAGCGCTACGGCGCCGATTTTACCGACGGACTTACCAACGAGTTATTCGTTACCGGTGTCTTCCCTTCCCTGCTGCATGAGGACCCGCGCTATTACCGGCTGGGGCGCGGCAACGCCTGGAAACGAACGGGGTATGCGCTCTCGCGCATTCTGATCGCGCGCGGCGATTCGGGCAACAACCGGATCAATGCTTCTGAGTTCCTCGGAAACATCGCGTCCGGCGCGATCTCGATGAGCTACTATCCGCAAAACGAGCGCAGCGTTAGCGGCGTGTTCACGCGCATGAGCGTCGAGATCGGGTACGACTCACTGTTCAACGTGCTGAAGGAATTTTACCCGGACCTGAAACGCAAGTTCAGCCACAACCACTGAAGCTTTTCACACCTCTCAGACCTGCTTGCGAAACACCAGCACGTCGTCCTCAGTGGCCTTCGGAACAATGGATGTACTATCCACCGTTAGCGTGTTGCCGTCACTGCTTAGCTTCATTCTGTAGCGCGTGACACGATCGCCTTTGCTCTCCATCTCCACCAGCATCGGCCCGTTGTACCAGAAAGACGCCGTCGCTTTATCCCCGCCCACCTTGCATTGCTTGCCGTCCGTGGTGCACTTCATCTCGATCTTCTTGCCACTCCCATCCGCGCTTTCAGTGATCTGAATAGAGCTGTCGTCTTCATGGATCACCCATGTGGCGCCCTCCACCTTCACTGTGTGCAGTTCGCTCTTTGTGCTATCGAACTGCCAGGTGCCGCTGAGATTGGGACGATCATCTTGTCCAGCCAGCGGGAGCGCCATAGCACAGAGGGCGCAAATAGCCGGCAACGTAGCCGCGTTACGCATGCGAAGTACCTCCTTGCTAGCCACTATAATGCAAATCGCAACGCTACGGGACAGTGCTCAGTGCAATCCTCTAGCCTGATTTTCTAGCGATGTGGCGACACCGGAAACGCCGGACGTCTGCGATGTCCGTTAACCGCGGAAGAAGTAACGGCGGGTGTAGAAGAACCCGGGCTGAAGCCGACCACAAACGCGTCCCAGTTCCCCGTGACGGTGGGCCGCGCCGGACCACCAATACGAGAAAGGATATTCGAGCTCGAGTAACCCGCCAGATACATGTTTCCGCTGCTGTCGACATCCACACCGTAAGCAACCTGTTGGCCGTCGCTTCCCAGGTAAGTGAAGTAGTCGATCCCCGCTGCCCCATCCTTGGATGGATCCAATTTCAAACCAAAAGCATCCACGTTGTTGTCATAGGAAACCTGCAACGCGTCGCTGGTGGATGGCAGGCCGGCGGACTCCGTGTAGCCGCTCACGTACAAAACCCCGCTGCTGTCTTCCTTCAAGTCCATCGCCGCGTCCGGATTCGGACCGCCGAAGTAGGTGGAATAAACCAACTGGCCTTTTGCGGTATCCAGGATGCTGATGAAAGCATCTGTATCCCCGCCGTACTTGGTCTGAAATGCATTGCTCGTCACTGGAAAATTCGACGACAGCGTATACCCACTCAGAATGATGCGGCCGGATGGATCCAGCACCATGCTGGTTGCTTCATCGATTTCGCTGCCGCCCAGGAAGCTGGCATACAGCAACGCCTTGGAGCCCAGGCCTGGATTGATGTGAGCGATGTAGGCATCGCCGTCCCCGCCATAAAATCCCTGATAGGCGTTGCCTTGGACCCAGATGTCGGGTGAATACGTAGCGCCTGCCAGCCAGATGGTCCCATCCGGCGCTACCGCCACGCCATAGGCGTCATCCCAGTGCGTGCCGCCGATGTAAATAGAGTAGAGTTCCGTCGCGCTGCCGGAGTTGGAGGGCTTAAAGCCCGCCACGAACATATTCTGCTGGCCAATCAGTGAACCCTGAAACCCGCCCGTATTCGGAAAATCGCTGGATTGGGTATCGCCGGCAATCCAAATAAGACCGTTCGATTGCACCGCGATGGCCATGCCTGCATCCGTTTCACTCCCTCCGAAGAAGGTCGAGTAAGTCAAACTTTGGCTGGAATTCAGCCAGAGCACAAAGGCGTCCGGCAAGCCGCTGGTTCCTCCCTGGGTGCTCTGCGCGGCATTCTGCAACGGGAAATTGCCAGAAGCCGTGGAACCTGTCATATAAACATCGCCGCCCGCGGTAACCGCCATCGCCCCGAACGTCTCGTCCTCTTCCCCGCCGATATACGTCACATAAATGACCTGGGCGCTCCCCGATAATTTTGGGTTGACGATGGCCAGGAACAAATCCTGCCCTCCGCCTTCGGTGGCTTGATAAGAGCTCCCCACCAACGGCAAGTCGGTGGATTCGGTGGTGCCGCCGATGTAAACCAGTCCCTTCGAATCGTGACCGATTGAGTACGCGATGTTTTCCATCGATCCCGCGAAATACTGCCCCACGATGATCGGATCGATCACCAGCGCACGCGAAGCATCGTAAGCGCCGAGTTGGAATCCGTAGGAACCATCAGCGTTCCTGCGATAGCTGCTCGGTACGCTTCGGCGCGAACCGTCCGCTCGAATCTGATACGCCACGGGACGTTTCTGGATCAGCGCAGCAACCAGATCGCCGTCCCCGTTCAGCCGCGCGCCGTTCAAACGCAATCGAATGGAACGCGGATCGGCGCCCGGATTGACCGTGAGATCGTACTCCAGTTCAGCGCCGTTCCCGTAGTAAGCGAGATCGATGCCTCGATACAATCCCCGCACTTCCACCTTGCCGTAGTTAGGAACCGCATGGCGCCATTTCGAGGGATCGTTGCCGAAGTACAGATTGGTTGTGGACGGTAGCAGCTCAGCGCCTTGGATTAGGGCAGCCGGATTGGCGCCATCGAAACGAAGGCGGACGTCTTGCTCGCCGGAGCGCAGAATCGCCTCCCGCGGCGTGAACTCAAAACGAAAGCGCGTACCCCGCGCCACAAACGCCCCCGGACTACTATTCGCCGCAGGCTCAAAACGGAGCGGCGCGTTGGCGAGAATTTGCATCGGATTGGATTCAGCGGCCGCGAGACAGGCGCAAGCCGCCAGACATAAAACGGGAACTATTTTTAATTGCATGTCGAGACGAATGACGCTAACGACGTATCCACCACGGAACAGGTTAACGGAAAAATGCCGGACGGCGCACTTTTCCGCATACCGCGGTTACAAAAGTTGACAATGTTTGTAAGCACTGACAATGAGTTTATCGTAACGGAGGCGTCTCGCATAGCGTCAGGCGAACTAAGAATGAATCTCACTCGACTTGTGCAAATCGGTATCGCGGGTTCGGCATGCGCCGCGATGCTTGTCGCTGCTTCTGATTTCTGGAAGACGAAGGATTCCACGGTCTGGACCGACGAGGAAGTGAGCAAAATCTTGAGCGATTCGCCCTGGGCGAAGGCCAAGACCGTTCAGCCTCAACAACAGCAGACCAGGCGACCTGGCGGCGGCCGTCGCGGCGGCTTCGGATTCCCCGGCGGCGGACTCGGCGGAGGATATCCCGGAGGCGGAGGAGGATATCCGGGAGGTGGTGGCGGAGGTTATCCAGGTGGAGGTGGAGGCGGTTATCCACAGTCCGGCGGCGGCTACCCGTCCGGCAACAGCGGAAGTAACGGTGACCCGTCGCAAAATGAGCAGATGAATCTCACCATCCGTTGGGCCAGTGCCGCGCCCATCCAGGCAGCCCTGATGCGCCAGGGCGCCTCGGCTTCAGACGAATTGAAGGCCATCGCGGCTTCCACGGAGAAATATTACGTTATTTCCGTGCTGGGTCTGCGCATGCCGCGCCCCCGCAGAAGCAGTACGGTGGATGCCGACGATCCGAACGACAACGGCAACAACAATAGCGACGACAATAGCCAACGCTCTAAGAGTCAAAATGACGCCCTGCGATCCCAATTGCTGGATGCCGCGCAGCTGGCGCCCAAAGGGAAAAGCTCAATCTATGCGCAGGACGTGCAAATCGAAGGCCCCGGCGGAATCGACGGCGTGCGTTTTCTGTTCCCACGCACCAATCCCATCAGCGCCGGCGACAAGGAAGTGGACTTCATTATGGACATTCGCCGCATCAAGGTGGAAGAAAAGTTCAAACTCGGCGACATGCAATACGAGGGGAAACTCGCGCTATAGTCATCCTTGACGTTGCGTCCTAGCAGGCTCGTTCTCATAACTTTGTTGGCGTCTGTCCTGGCCTTAGGCGCCGGCCAGTCCCCGGTCTTCATCTCGTTCGATCATGTCGAACGCCCGCCGGCATCGCGTCGCGATCTCGATCCCGGTTTGCTCTACCTGCGGATCAGGAACAATACCCGCGCCGCCATTCACATTTTCGCGGGTCCGCCCGAAGCGAGTTCCATTGGTGTGGATTTGCTGCACGAGATCGTGGAAGCTTCGAGCGTCCCCGCGCATGCATCCGGCTGGATTCTTCCGCCCAGCCGCTACTCGCCCGCCGATGTCGTCACCACGGTGGATATTCAACCCAATGCCGATCTTTTATTTAGCGTGCCGCTCAATCACGTCGGACCCTGGTGGAAGCTTCGTATCGCGTTTCGCTCCGAAAAACAGCCCGACGGCCTGGTCGATTTCACTTGGGCGGACGTCCCGAAAAATGAGCGGCACGCGTGGAAGATGGATGCTGCGAAGTGACGCCGCGAAGTAAAATGCGGAGGAGCTTGGCCTAAGCCTGTGGCACAATCGAATCATATGCCGCTCGGCATCCCACGTCGCATCCCTCGGCCTTTGTTCACAGTCTGGCGGCCTTTGTGCATAGTCTGGTTGCTCTCCGCCACGCTCTGGGCCCAGAAGCAGCCCTTCGACCTGCAAGCGCTTCTCAAGGTGGCACGCATCGAAGAGCCGCAGCTTTCGCCCGACGGAAAAACGGTGGCGTTCACGGTTCAGACCGTCGATATCGCGCAAAACACCAAGCCGAAGCAGATCTACACCGTCCCGCTGAACGGCGGCTCACCGCAACAGATCACCCTGCAGGGCTCGGACAATGAGCGCCCCGAGTGGTCGCCCGATTCCAAGCAAATCGCGTTCATCTCGGATCGTGCTGGTTTGGATCAAAAAAGCTCGGCGCAAGTCTGGATCATGAATGCGGACGGATCGAACGCGCGCCAGATAACCAATCTCTCCACCGAAGCGGGCGGCGTCCTGTTTTCGCCGGACGGTAAGAAGCTGGTGTTCACCAGCGAAGTTTTTCCCGATTGTCCCGACGACGCCTGCAATAAGAGCCGCTTGGACGCCGAGAAGAACGGCAAGATGAAGGCCCGCAGCTACACCACGCTGCTCTATCGCCATTGGACGGAATGGCAGACCAAGCGGCGCTCGCACCTCATGGTGGTGGATGTGGCCGGTGGCCCGGTCAAGGACCTGACGCCCGGCAATCGCGACGTTCCGCCTTTTTCGATGGGCGGCCCCGACGATTACACCATCTCCGCGGATTCTAAAGAAGTCTGCTATTCGATGAATGCCGACCCCACACCCGCCACCAGCACCAACTCGGACCTGTTCGTGGTTCCCATTATTGGCGGCGACTCCACCAAGATCACCAGTAACCCCGGCGCGGACCAAAGCCCGCAATATTCTCCCGATGGCAAATGGCTGGCCTATCGCAGCCAGGCTCGCGGCGGTTATGAGAGCGATCGCTGGCGTTTGTTGGTGCTGGATCGCGCCACCGGCCGCGTGAACGTGCTCACCGATTCGCTCGACCGTTATGTAAATAGCTTTACCTGGTCGCCCGATTCGAACGCCCTGTTTTTTACCGTGGAGGATCGTGGCCGGCAGACTATCGAGATGATTCCCACTGCCGGCGGAGCCGCGCGCGTGGTGGTCAACGGCGCCAGCACCTTTGACGACATGCAGCTTACCAGTGACGCCAAGACCATGCTGTACTCCAGCCAAAGCGGATCGGCGCCCACCGAGCTTTATCGCGCCAGTTCGAGCGGTGGCGCGCCTGTCGCGCTCACGCATTTGAATGACACGCTGCTGGCGCAAAGCGCGCTGACGCCGCTGGAGGATTTTTGGGTGGATGCGGCCGACAAAACGCGCATCCAGAGCTTCCTGGTCAAGCCGCCGAATTTCGATCCCAATCGGAAATACCCGGTTTTGTTTTTGATTCACGGCGGTCCGGAAGGAGCCTGGGGCGAGAGCTGGACCTATCGCTGGAACGCGCAAGTGTTCGCGTCGGCCGGCTATGTGGTGGTGATGCCGAATCCACGCGGCTCCACCGGCTATGGCCAGAAATTCACCGAAGACATCAAGGACGATTGGGGCGGCAAACCGTTCGACGACATCATGACCGTGGTGGATCACGTGGTAACGCTGCCCTATGCCGACGCGGATCGCATGGTGGCGGCCGGCGGCTCCTATGGCGGCTACATGGTGGATTGGATGCTCGGCCACACGCAGCGTTTCAAGGCGCTGGTCTCGCACGCGGGGGTCTACGATCTGCGCAGCGAATTCGGCGCCACTGAGGAGCTTTGGTTCCCGCTGTGGGAGTTCAACGGAGCGCCCTGGGATAACCCGGAATCGTACGCCAAATGGTCGCCCAGTTACTTCGTCAAGGATTTCCACACGCCCACTCTGGTGATCCACGGCGAGCAGGATTTCCGCGTGCCCTACACGCAAGGTCTGCAACTCTTCACTGCGCTACAGATGCAGAAGGTGCCATCCAAACTGCTGGTCTTCCCCGACGAAGGCCATTGGATTTTGAAGCCTCAAAACACCGTGCAGTGGTACAACGCGTTTCTCGAATGGCTGGGCGAGTGGACCACGAAATCGCCGATGCCAGCGACGCCCGCGGCCGCGTCAACTCCAGCGACTTCTGCGCCCGTACACTGATGGATTCATTTGAAACACATCACTGTTCGCGAACTCCACTTGCAAACCAGTGCCCTGGTCAAAGCGGTGGCCGAAGGAGAATCCTTCATCATCGAGAAATCGGGCGTTCCTGTCGCGGAACTGCGCCCCTTCGAAAAGGGCGCCTCGCCCAGGATGCCCAATCGCGAAGCCATAATTTCCAAGATGAGACCTGCGGGAGATAGTGGCCGCATTCTAGAAGAAGATCGCTCTTGAGGCGATGCTTCGACACGGCGTATCTAGCGAAGTGCTACGTTAACGAAGCCGATTCTGAAGCTGTCCGAGAGTTAGTTCAAAGCTCGTCGGGATTGTACGCGTCGTCGTGGTGCATTCCAGAAATGGCGTGTAGTCGCCCTCGATTTCCGAGCGCTTCCTGCTGCGCGTGGAGGCGACGATAAACGCTCTTCCTCCGCCCTTGTTTCTTCTCGCCGGCGATGCGATTCACCTGGCCGCCGCGCGAGAAGCTGGGTTTGCCGAAATCTGGTCTAACGACCGGCGCCTGATCCAAGCGGCGCCGGCATTCGGATTGAGTTGCAAGTCCGTCTGAGCTTGTTACCCTAACTCCGATGGCCCGCCCGCGCCTCTCCGCCGTTTCCAGCCTCTTCTTTCGCGTCGGTGTCACCGTTTTCGGGGGCGGCGACCCCACCATAGCTATCCTGCAGCGCGAGTTTTACCGGCGCGACTGGCTCACCCCGGAAAAATTCGCCATCGCGTTCGGTCTCGCCCGCCTCACACCCGGCACCAACGTGCTGGCTTTCTGTGCAGCCACCGGCTGGTACATTCTCGGAATCGGCGGCGCGCTCGCCGCAGTGCTCGCCAACACCATCCCCGCGGCTGTACTGGTGGTCTGGCTCACCCGCGCTTACGATCTCACCGCCCACAACCGGCTCGCGCAGTCCATTGCGAACGCCTTGCTCGCCGCGGCCGTCGGCACCATGATCGGCGCGGCTCTCTGGCTGATTCGCTCGCAATGCAAACCCGGGCGATGGCTGAAACCGATCGTCATCTCTAGCGGCGCGTTCCTTTTGGCCTTCATCGTCAAGCTCTCGCCGTTGCAAGTGATCGGCATCGCCGTCGTCGTGGGTTTCTTCTGGGCTGAATCATGAACGTCGTCGTTCTGTACCTGCTGCTCGTAAAGGCCACGCTCACGTCCTTCAGCGGATTGGCATCGCTGCCCATGGTTCGTAACGATTTTGTGGTGCGCCGCACCCTACTCACCGACCGCCAGCTCAACACCGCGGTAGCTGCGGGACGCATCGGCCCAGGCCCGAACGGCATCTACGTGGTCGGCCTTGGTTACCTGGTGGATGGCGTGCCGGGAGCCTGCGCGGGCTGGCTCGCCATGATCACGCCGGCCTTCCTGATCATCCCCATGCTGCGATTCCTGGGCGCTCGCGCCGAACACCCGCGCGCCAGAGCCGTGGCTCGCGCAGTGCTTTTTGCCGGGGCCGGACTCATAGCCTCCGCCGCCGTTCCGATGGCCCGCGATGCCATCGTCAATCCGTTGTCGCTCGCCATCTTCGCCGCCAGCTTCCTCGCCATCGCCAGCGCGCGCATCGATTCGCTGTGGGTGATGCTGGGCGCAGCGTTCATCGGAGTGATCGCGTTCCTGTTCTGATATACTCAGCGATGATCGTGCGTTTTCTATGCCGGATTTTCGTTTAGGCGACATCATTGACGATCACTGCATCAAGTGTCGTCGGGTAACCAACCACGCCATCGTTTCGCTAATCAGCGCAGAGCCCGCCAAAGTGCGCTGCCGAACCTGCTATCACGATCATGACTATCGCCACGAGCAGGCTCCGCCGTCCAAGAAGGACTTGAAGAAAGCCGAGCTGTTCAAAGAGGTTCTCGCCGCGGCAGCTCCGCCCGGCACGGCCATGGAAGCGGACGATCCGCCCGCCGAGTCTGAGCCGCCCGCCAAGGCCGCCAAGAAGGTTGCCGCTCGCGGGAAAAAAGCTTGAGCGGTTCCCTGGCGTCGGGCGCCTGGGACGCCGCTCGTTATCAAGACAAACATTCCTTCGTCTGGCGCTACGGAGCGGATCTTTTGGAGCTTCTCGCGGCCCAGCCCGGCGAGCGAATTCTCGATCTCGGCTGCGGCACCGGACAACTTACCGCCAAAATCGCGCGCAGCGGCGCCCGGGTCACCGGACTCGATTACTCCGCCGATATGCTCGCCGACGCTCGCAAGAATTTCCCCGGCCTGACGTTCGTCTCAGGCGACGCATCCGCCTTCGATTTTTCTGAACCATTCGACGCCGTTTTCTCTAACGCCGTTCTGCACTGGGTCAAGAACGCCGATGGAGCCGCCGCGTCCATCGCCCGCGCGCTCCGCCCCGGTGGACGCTTCGTGGCCGAGTTCGGCGGCAAGGGCAACATCGCGAGGGTACAAGCTGCTCTGCGCGCTGTGCTCGGCCCCGCAGCCGATGCCCAATCGCCTTGGTATTACCCCAGCGTCGGCGAATATTCGGCCGTTCTGGAGCGCCACGGCTTCGAAGTGCGCAATGCCAGCCTGTTCGACCGTCCCACGCCGCTCGAAGGTGAAAACGGCCTGGACCAGTGGCTGCGCATGTTCGGACAAACCTACCTGGGCGAACTCTCACCGGAACAGGGCGATGGCATGGTCCGCCAGTTGGAAGAACTGCTTCGTCCGGCGCTCTATTCCGACGGCATTTGGACCGTAGATTATCGCCGTCTTCGCGTAGTAGCCATCCGCACCAGTTAAGGCCTTCCGCCGTTTCGAACTCCGGCTTCAGGCTCCCCGGCTCAGCTAAGTACCATTGGTTCCATAGCCTTCAGCCCGCTGGCGGAACCCATGGTACTCGGGTACTACGGGAATAAGAGATTTCATGTAAGATGATTAGCACGTACGTAGCAATGTTGTGTTGGGTTTGTGAACGGCAAATCGCCCATCGTGGCGTAGTGTGTCAGGCTTGCAGACGGGAGGCGCGGAAGGATTCCGCACCTCGGCTGCACATTGGCTTAGGGCAGTCAGCCGGACTTTTGGCCGGCCTCCTGAGCGTGGCTGCAGGTTTGCTTATTCCGGCCGTTGTATCCCTGCCCACCCCCTCCTGGCGTCATCCAGCCACCTTAGTAAACCACCTGCCTCACCTTACTCCGGCCGTTTTTCGGACCACCATGGTCGAAGGACAGGTGAAACGCAAGGTTTACCCCTACTCCATCGTTCCCGGTGGCGCCGAAACTCTGCACGAAGCCAGGTGGGCCATGGACGATCCTGCTATCAAGAATCACTATGCAAACGTCAATGTTGCCCAATTGAAGCAGATCAAATTGACGACCAATCTGACCGGGTACGTTTCGTACCGCTGGGGTGAAAAGATCTATTGGACCGCCAAGAAGATTACCCTCCACGCCGGAGAAACCGTTTTCACCGACGGAACGCATATCGTACGCGGACGCTGCCTGAACTGCTATTCCGCACTCCCCATGGCGCCGATCCGGCCGCATGAGCCGACCGAAGCGCTATTGGATGCGCCGGTAGAAATGCCCGTCACCGTATATACTTTCCCGGTACTTCCGGTATCCCCGCTGGTGCTGCCCATCCCGCCCGGCGAACTCACCCCAACTGTCCCGGTGATCCCAAGTTCGGTGGCTCCGCCTGTCGGCAACAAACCGGGAGGGATCTGGTTTCCGCTGATTCCGATCATCCCTCCCATCCACCGCCATCCCGGGAACGGGCCCTCCTCGCCATCGTCTCCGGGCACTCCCCAGGTACCGCCGCCGGTGGCTATTGTTCCGGAACCGCACTATAGCTGGCTTCTCGCCTTGGGTTTCCTGGCGATCGTGGTGGCAATACGCAGGCGGGGTTTCAGGTTTTCCCCCGAGCGACTCCGCGACTGAAGAACCGTAACATCGAGGTAGCGTGGCGTTGCCTCTAGTCTTCTTTGTCGCGGCGATGGCGGTCCGTACGGATCAAACTCTCTTGCGTTCCGGCTGCGATTCGGAAGCCACAGTCGTCGCCAGTCTGCCCGCCGGTACACCAGTGAAGGTGCGCTTCCGCCTTTCGGACGGCTCGGATTGCTTCAAAGTGTCCGCGACCATCGACGGGAAAGATGTCTTGGGCTACGTTCCCGCCACCGCGCTCACCGGATTGGAGCGCTATGAGCAAGAGCGGGCCTCGGCCGCTTCGGTGGATGTGTTGCGCGCGCTCAACCCCGTAGTCGCTGAAACCAGGAAAGCGGTGGCCAAGACGGGCGATCCCGCGCTTGACCGCGCCCAGCAGTTGCTCGAAGCCAACCAGCCCGCGCAGGCGCTGGAGCAAACGCAAAACGCGCTCGCCAGGCACCCGCGCGATCCCAACGTTCTGGTCCTGGCCGGATTCGCCGCTTACCGTGCCGACCAATTGCGCCAGGCTTTGGATTACTGGAAACAGGCGCTGGATATCGCTCCCAACGATCCTCTGGCGGCCATTTACGAACGCGTGAAGCGCGAAGCCGATGCCGACCATAGCGGCGACAAGCTCTTCGGCATTCACGTAGCGCTGCGCTACGAGGGCCAGGCCCTTCCCCCGGACACCGCGCGCGCCATCCTGGCAGTTCTGGATGATGACTATTCCAACATCGCCGCGCAGTTGGGATGCACTTCCGATGAGCGCATCGTTGCCATTGTGCAAAGCCGTGAGGCGTACCTGCGCAGCACCGGCGCCGCGGAATGGAGCGGCGGGCAGTATGACGGACGCATTCACATCGCCTGGACGGATGGTTCCCAGGTTGGCCCGGCCATGCAGCGCGCGCTGGCGCACGAGCTGGTGCATGCCTGCCTGACCAGCATTCCATCCGGCGCGAGGCCCTGGCCGGCCTGGCTGCAGGAGGGCCTGGCGCAAAAACTCTCGGGCGATCGGTTGCCCGCCAACGTCCGCGAACAACTTCGCCAACTGGCCCAAGCCCACGCCATCCCGAAGCTCGAGAACTTGCAGCAGAACTGGTCCCGCATGAGCACGCAAAACGCGCTGGCCGCCTATAGCCTGGCGCTGGCCGCCGCCGACGCGCTTTACGACAACTACGCCAGCTACGGCATTCGCAATGTCCTGACCAATCCGGAAACCCTGCCCCGCGTCACTGCCGACCTGGACGCCAAGCTCGGCCTCTAGTCCCAGCCCCCAATCCCCAATCCCCAGTCCCAGCGGCGAGCGGCGCGAGCCGCCCGCGCTATCCTGGTAGTTCAACCATGCCCTTTGCTTCCATCCCCGAAGCCATCGAAGACTTCCGGGCCGGCCGGATGCTCGTCATCGTCGACGATGAAGATCGCGAAAACGAAGGCGACGTCACCATAGCCGCCGAAAAAGTCACTCCCGACGTCATTAACTTCATGGCGCGGCACGCCCGCGGCCTGATCTGCCTCTCGCTCAGTCCCGAAATCTGCGACGCGCTGCAACTGCCGCCCATGTCATCGCGCAACAATTCGCGCTTCGGTACCGCGTTTACCGAATCCGTCGAAGCGGCGGAAGGCGTCACCACCGGAATCTCCGCGGCCGACCGAGCTCATACCATCCGCGTCGCCATCGACCCGTCGAGCAAACCGGGCGATCTGGTTCGTCCCGGCCATGTCTTCCCGCTACGGGCTCGCGAAGGCGGTGTCCTGGTTCGCGCCGGCCAAACCGAAGCAGCCGTCGATCTGGCTCGCCTGGCTGGCCTGCGGCAGGGCGGCGTGATCTGCGAAATCATGAACGACGACGGCAGCATGGCGCGCGTTCCGCAACTGGCTGAGTTTTGCAAGCTGCATAAGGTCCGCATGATATCGGTCGCCGACCTCATCCGCTACCGCCTGCAGACCGAGCGCTTCATCAAACGCCAATCGGAAAGCTGCCTGCACACCGAGTTCGGCGATTTCAAAACCGTCGTTTATTCCAGCACCATCGTGCCCGAGCGGCATCTGGCTCTGGTGCACGGCGAGATCGCCGGCAAGACCGACGTGCTGGTTCGCATGCACTCCCATTGCATCTATGGCGACGTCTTCGGATCAACGGATTGCGAATGCCATCTGCTGATTCGCCGGTCACTCGAGCGCATCACCGAAGAGGGCGCCGGCGTTCTGGTCTACCTGCACCAAACCGGTCCAGGATTCCGCAACCACACCGCCTATGGCACGCCCGACGGCCAGCAGCAATCCCAGCATGAAAGCGGCCTGGGCGCGCAAATTCTATCCGATCTCGGCCTGCACACCATCCGCCTGCTCACCAACCATCCGCGCAAGATCGTCGGCCTGGACGCCTACGGCATCCAGATCACCGAACAAGTCCCGGTCTAGCGGGCTCTGGAAAACGACACGTGAGTGGATCAGCCAACCCAAACTTCGCTCCGTGTCCAACCCGTTCGAGAAGCTATGCCTGCGTGAAGATTCTCTTGCTGACGTTCTCTGCTGTGGTTTCAGGCACGAGCGGGCCCGCGACTAAAATCGCGCCTGCCAAACTATTGGAATCCGTCGAGTATGAACCGTGCGACTATTATTGCGGCCCCTTGAACCACCCGACCACGGCATACTGTGTTGAGGCGGATGGCCAGATCCTGGTCGGAGAGCGAGCAGGGGTCCTTTGGTTCGGCGAAAACAGCATCACAAGCGGACGGGATCTCGTCGGAAAACAAATCACAGCTCGCTTCGATGAGAGTTCAATCTGGATCAGCAAGGACGGCCCTCGAGCGATCCGGATAAGGCGCGGAAGTAATTTCGAGCAGTTTCGCGATACTCGCTGCCTTGTTGAAGTACACAGGCCAAAACTGGCCCTTGCAAGTAAGCAACAGCGTCCCCGAGATGTTCCGGCAGACGCGTTTGCTCTCGCCGGCGCACAAGTCGGAGATTACCGGCCGATCTTTGTTTGGTTCTCATGCGGCCTCGATTCAGCCTCAATGACTATTGACTGCATGAAATGGTATCCGAAGGGAGACTCCACGGGGACCGAGCGGTACTGCCCCCGAACGGTCGACGGAAGGCCTGTTGCTTCGGGATTTCAGATCGACTATCTCGCAAGCCGCGAGGGGCAAATTGTACTCCGCAGCGGCGACGTCCTCCAGTTCGACCACCGAGGCAGAACCAACGATGAATTGGATCACCCGGCAGAGGCCTGCCACTAAGCCGTAGACCCGTAGCGAGCGAGAGCGTGCCTGGAAGCCAACCCCCAATCCCCAACCCCATTGGGTACCGCGCGCACCGCACCACCCAACGATATCTGCGAACTTCCCCCATGCTACCCTCGTAATGTCAGCAGAGAGGTTTTCATGATAAAGTTCAGCCGCCTTGCCGTGCTCTTAGCTCTTCCCCTGGGCGCCTTCGCCGCCGATCCGGCCCTCCTGCAAATGATCCTGCCCGATTCCCAAGTGGTTGCCGGGCTCGAAGTCACCCAAGCCAAGGGTTCGCTCTTTGGCCAGTACGTCCTCTCGCATCTGTCGGTGAATGACAACAAGCTCCAACAATTCATTTCCCAAACCGGCTTTGACCCCACCAAGGACGTGAGCGAGATCGTGATTGCCTCGAATTGGAAACCCAATACTCCCGACACCCAGTGGCTGGTGCTGGCCGATGGCACGTTCAACGTTTCCAAAATTACGGCCGCCGCGCAAGCCAACGGTGGCGTTCCCGTGGTCTATCAGGGCGTGAACCTGGTGACCCACGCCGCAGCCTCCAGCTCCCAATTGGCTACCGCGTTCGGTTTCCTTAGCCCCACCGTGGGCCTGGCCGGCGACATCACGTCGGTGAAAGCCGCCATCGACCGCAAGCAGACTAACGCCCCCACCGTCAGCGCCGTGTTCACCGACGTTCAGCAAGTCAGTGCGAACAACGATTTCTGGTTCGTCACGCTGGTGCCGCTCTCCAATTTCGCCGGCGCGATTCCGGATTCCAATCTGAGCGGTGCACTGCAAGGCAACCTGTTCGCGGCCATCAATCAATGCAGCGGCGGCATCCTTTTCGGCGATACGGTTACCATCTCGGCGGAGGCCGTGACGCGCTCCGACAAAGACGCCCAGGCGCTGGTCGACGTGGTGAAATTCTTCGCAGGCCTGGTGCAAATGAACAAGCAGAACAATCCCGCTGCAACCTTACTGGACACGCTGCAGGCCAGCGCCTCTGGCAATACCACTAACATCACGCTTTCCATCCCGGAACAGGCGTTGGAGCAATTGCTGAACACCGCGCCCTCTCACGCCCGCGGCCAAGGGAACAAAGCGTCACTGCGGATCAACTAACGTCGCGGATCAACTAGCGGCCGTTTTCCGGCACTCGCGGCTTGGTTTGCACGAAGCGGAAGATCTCGAACGCGGGCTTTCCATGCCGGTCCGGCACCGTGCTGATCAACTGTTTTTGGTAACCCACTTCGCGCGCCACCTGAACGATTCTTTCGTATTCGCCGGCCAATTGCTGAAATTGCGGCGTATGGCCGATCCAAACGTCTTCCGACAAACGGTCGATAAACCAGCCGTAGTCGGACTTGGGATATCCCGGCGAGAGGAAGGATGTGCCGGCGTAGTACATCGGCAGCCGGTTCCGGTTGAGCGCGACCAGCGGATTCAGGATTCCCCAATCATCCACCACCAGATGCTCGGCTTGGATGTTGCGAGCCTCGTCGGAGAGTCGAAATATAGCGTCGTTCCAACTCCCGATCGGGCCGTAGGCCGCCAGCTGATAGAAGTATTCGTTGGTCACCAGCAGATTCGCCCCAGCCAGGAAGACCACCACGGTCGCCAGCAGCACCGTCCCGGCGTGCTTCCACTCTAAGGGGCGCCACGCCGCCGCTTCCACGATGGCTACCGCCAGGAACCATTGCGGCAACGGCCAAAGCAGTACCACGTGATGAGCGCTCGAACCAGCGTTCTCGGTGAGCGCCATCTGCAGCCACGCCACCGCGAAGACCACTAGGCAGAACAACATATTCCTACGCGCGCGTGTCCGCTCCCGATTCAAGAAAAGCAGCGGCAGAAGCGCCAGCGCCACCCACAGCGCAGGCACCAGCTCATTGTGATAGTGATCGCGTCCTCCGGACAGCTCGTGCACTTCGGCGGAAACACGTTCCAGCGCCGTCCTTGGTTGGCGCGGCGTGCCGGAAACCCAGGGTGCATGAACCATATAGTCGAACAGAATCTCGCCATCCAATGTGATTCGCAGTGCCTGCAGCCGGGATGGAAACTGGGACAGCAGGAATCGGGAGTTGGAGCGCAACGTGTTGAAGTTGGAAGCCAGGTTGTAGGCCACCAACGGCAGCGCGCCGAGCAGCAATCCCGCCGCGGCCAATCCCAGATTCTTGCGATTCGAGCGCGCCCACAGCTCGCGCGGAAAAATCGCGATGGTGGCCACCACCAGGCCGCTGAAGAACCAGAGAAACAGCGCCTTGTCCCAAAGCGTCAGGCCGAACCAGAAGAAGGCCCAGAACAGCGTAGAGCGCCGGCCGGTGGAGGTAAACTTGAGCACCATAGCCATGCCCGCCAGAGCCAGCAGGTGTTGCAATGCCACCGGCCCCCAGTCGAAACACGTGGTCAGCAGATACATCGTATCGGTGGCCAGCAACACCCCTCCCACCCAAGCCACTGTGCGGCCGTGAGCCTTCTCCAGGAACCACATGAACAGCCAGATGGTCACTGTGCCTGCTAGCAGCATGGGTAAACGAATCGTCAGATAAGAAGGCCGGATGCGGAGCAGAATCGGAAAGTAGATCCAAGTTTTTAGAGCCCCCAGATACGACAGCCGCATCAAAGGTATCTGGCTGTGGAAAATGTGGGCCTCGAAGATCGCGCTGCCGGGCAGGTGAAAAATGGATGTCGCAAAGAAGACTTCGTCATCCTGTATTCCCACACGTGGAATGAAGACTAGCCCTAGGCAAAAAAACAGGAGAGGAAGAATCGCGGCAGCCCACCTAAATCGCTGGAAGTTGGGTCGCGCAGTCACGGTACTGAGCCACGGCCCCACGGAAGTGATTTCCCGCCGACCGAGGAAGAATTACTGGGCCAGAAGGTAATCAGTATACATCAGTTGGTTACCCAAAGCTGGCCGTTAACGTCTTTCTGCGGTCGAAGCATAAATGTTTTGCCGTGCGAGGTCGATAAGACGCAAATGTCGGGGTTGGAACAACAAGTTGGGCCTGGTACGCAGGACCGGAATGTACCGAAATTGCAAAATTTTGGCCTGGCACTTGAATTGCTCAGGGGATGTGGTATGATCTTGGGAGTTAAACTGCTGCGAACCTCTCTGGCCGATGGGCGCTGCCATCTGGCTGACTGCGGCTTAATAAGTCCGTTAAGCTTTGGTGTTCACCCTAGTTCAGTAATTTGCTGTAACAGCTTGAACCTTTCGAGAGGCTCCCGCGTCTAAACCTGTTGAATGCAGCTAGTGAAAGTGAAGTAACTAATAAGAAGAAGGAGAGTTAACCCAATGACGAAGACCGAGCTAAACAAATTTAAAGAAGTCCTGGAAACTAAACAGGCTGAGTTGGCACAGGTATTACGGAACCGTGAAGGTATTGCGATCGAGAAGAGCCCGGACGCGCTGGATGAAGTTCAGAACGCCGCGGAGCGTGAGTTGGCGATTCGCAATTTGGATCGGGAATCTAACCTTTTGCGTAATGTTCGCGCGGCGTTGCACCGCATCGACGAAGGCACCTTCGGCGTGTGTTTGCACTGCGAAGAGGACATTAGCATCAAGCGTTTGCACGCCGTACCGTGGGCCGCTTACTGTATCCAGTGCCAGGAAATCGCTGACCGGAATCAGGAAGAAGGTTCCGATTCGCTCGACGACATTCTTGTTCATGCCGCCTAACCCAGGCATGCGAAACCATCAGAAGGGGGCGTCAATCGCCCCCTATCAAAGTTAATCTTCTAACACTCCGTCTTTCAATATTCCAATCGCCGCAACCATCCTGCCCGCCCCCGTTTTATCCCTTCGATACGATTCAAGAAGTTCAGCGTTGCAATAAGTGCAAAGCCCGCTGGCGCTAATCTGTCCATCGTTGACGCCAATTCGTCGCAGCTGCCGACACGTCGTCTCAACTAAATCGACTTTCGATCGTCCGGTTAATTGGAACTGAATGGCCACCTCGGGTCCCACTTCGAAACAGCACGCGCCAATCCCGGGACCGATCGCAACGACAAGATCCTCTGGTTTGCTGCCGAACTGTTGACACATGACGTGGATGGCTTTACACGCGACCTCGGAAACTACGCCGCGCCATCCGGCGTGAACCGCAGCCACCGCCCGATTTTGTGGATCGGCTATCAGTATCGGAAGACAATCGGCGGTCCGGATGGTTAGTCCGATACCGGGCCGGTTCGAGGTCAGCGCGTCTCCTTCGCCCTGCGGCCCGGCGGATTCCACTACCAAAACGCCGTCGGAGTGAACTTGTTTAGCGGCCGCTATGACACAATTTCCAGGCCACCCGGCACTGAGCCGGGTGCCGAACCCATGTTGGAGCCATGGCAAAGAATGGAGCGATTCCGCTCGTAAAACGTTGTCGTCGCCGCGCCGGAACAAACCTCATTGTAACCCGCTTGGACTCGGAGGCCGTCCTTAGAGAGTAACCCAGAGAGTAAGATAGCTTAGAGAGGAAGAGCGCAAAATGCTGGAAAGTATTGGAATGCCGGAGTTGCTGGTGATCCTAGTAGTGGCCGTTCTTTTGTTTGGTGGCAACAAGATCCCGGAACTTGCCAAAGGTTTGGGCGAAGGAATTCGCAACTTCAAGGAATCGATGAAGAGTTAAGCGCCGGCTAATCCGCCGCGGGCGCAAGCTCTGGCAGTAACTGCTTTTCCACGGCCTGCACCAGATCTCGCGTGCGGACCGGCTTGGCTAGAAAATCCTGCATCCCGCAGCGGATGGTGCGGGCCCGATAATCATCCGAGCAATTGGCTGTCACCGCGATAACGGGCGTGTCCCGATAGCCCGGCAACTGGCGAATCTGTTCCACCGTTTCAAAGCCGTCCCACCCAGGCATTTGCAGATCCATCAGAATTACGTCGAATCGCGTCTTGGAAGCCGCTTGAAAAGCCAGCCTGCCGGTGCCCGCGCATTCCACTTCGAAGGATTGCCGCCGCAAGGCATGCGCCGCGATGGTCTGCGCGATCGAATTATCGTCCACCACCAAGACCCGTCCCCGAGTCTTCTCCACCACCACCTGCCCTGCGCTAGTTTCCGTCGGCAGTCTGAAAGGCAGGGTGACACTGAACACGCTACCCTTCCCTAATTCACTGTCGACGGTAATGGACCCGTCCAGCAACGCAATCAGTTTTTGCGCCACTGCCAAGCCCAGCCCCAGCCCGCCATGATTCCTCGATAGCCCCGTCTCCAGTTGTCGAAAACTCTCAAAGATGGCCGCAAGTTGATCGGGCGCGATTCCAATGCCGGTGTCGTGCACCCGTAGCGTCAACTTGACCAGCCGATCCAGACCAGCCACGGCCGAAGCAGCCACTTCCACTTGCCCTTCCCGTGTGAATTTTACACCGTTCGCTACCAGATGCCAGAGTATTTGGCGCAAGCGCTGCGGGTCACCCACCACCATTTCCGGCAAACTGCCGTCCAGCGAGCCGACCAGGCGCAGTCCCTTGGCTTCCGCCTTAGCCGCAAATTCACCCAGGACGCCGTGCAGCGTGTCGCGCAGTGAGAACTCGGTCTCCTCAAGCAATACTCGATTGGCGGAGAGCGCGGAATATTCGAGCGTGACATTCAGAATTTCGAGCAGGTTTTCAGCGCAAACGCGAGTTGCGCCCACGTATTCGCGCTGATCTTCCGTAAGCGGCGTTTCGAGCAGCAGATCCGTCATCCCGAGAATTCCGCTCAGCGGGGTGCGAATCTCGTGATTCAGACTAGCGAGAAATTGGCCCTGTACTTCCCCAAGTTCATCCGTTTTCAACGCGATACCGCCTGTTTCAGACATCGGCACGCGCGCCCCCTGCCTTTAGCCGGAAGGAATGTGGGCCGAAAAAAGGAATACTAGGGATACAAGGAATACAAGGTATTCCCATTCCCCGTATTCCTGGCCTTCCTCGTTTCCTCGTATTCCTCGTATTCCCCGTCTCCCCTACGGCCTCGTCGCTATCGTTGTCACCCTCCGGATCCCGTTCGGGTCCAGGATACTGTTCACGCCTCCATAAATAATGAAAACGACGACATTCCCCGGCGGCGCGTCCGACGGGACTTTCACGTTGATCTGCCACAACCCGGCGAAACCCGGCGCCAGCCCCGAATACAGGACGTCGCCGGCCGGAACGAAGCCCGAATTGATGAAAACCTGCGGAGTTTCGCTGGTCGCCACCAGACCCTGGGCGCCCACGCCATCCGCCGGCATTCCGTCGAGAACGCCTTGGCCGGTGGCGAAGAGTGTGACTACGCTGCCCGCCTGGGCCGGATTGGCGCCATTATTCAACGAACCATCCTGATTCACCGCAGCAACCTGACCGGAGCCACTGCCATCCACCGTGAACAGGCCGGGCGACTCGGCATCCATCTGGAACAACCAGCTGGCCAGCACCTGTCCGGTCGAGACGCGCGCCACCTGGATCTCTTCCAGCCCGCCCACCGGCGTCGCGCTCGGAACCTGGAAGTTGATCTGACTGGGTGAAACCAGCTGCAACGGCGCGGCTGTTCCACCTACCGAGACCCGCACGTCGCCCAAAGATATGGGCGCCGGGTCGGAGGTGGACGACGCCGTCTCGCCGCCAAAAGGCGCCGACGGGAACGAGAAGATGGTCGCCAGCATCCCGGGAGCGAAGCGGCCGAAGAAGTTGGCCGCGTTCCCCGAAAGCTGTCCCGGCACGCCTCCAGCGGATGTCGTGTAGTCGATGGCCGGGTAATAAAACCCCACACGATTCGAGCCGCCTTCCGCGATCACCGGATTGCCGAACGGGTCCGTCGCAATCGAGACCGGTCCGAAAGCGTTCAGGGTCGCGCTGGGCGCGGCATTTTCGATCACAGCCGCACCGCTCGCATATTCGAGTACCTGATTTCCGCCCGTATTGGTCACCCAGATGGAGCCGCTCCCCGCATCGACGAACACGCCATAAGGATTACTCAGACTGGTAATCGAAAACAGCACCGCGGGATTGTCGCCGGCCGTTGAAACGCTGGGCAGAACCGCAATGCGATTGTTTCCCGTATCGGCTACGTAGAGTTGATCGTTTGCATCGAGCGCGATCAGATGAGGGCCCGATAGCACGCCCGGGAGAGAGGAATTAAAATCCGGCTGGCCGAACACATTGGCCGCGGATTCGCCGGATTGAAAATCACCGCTTCCCTCCTTCTGGAAATAGAGAACACGGCCCGCGACGGGATCGGAAACCACCAAGTCGCCGGCGGATGTAAATGCGATCCCATAAGCGCTTTTCATGGTTTGCGCGCTCACGTCTTTGATGGGCTCCCCCGTCAGGCTGGTCTGCCCCAGAACCAGATCAGCCTGCGGTAACCCGGTTTGCGGCAATGTGGCGGCAGGTTGTTCGAAGGGCGCCGGAAAACGCACCACGCGCGCGTTGCACGTATCGGCCACGTAGAGGTTGCCTTTCGCATCCACCGCCAATCCCTCCGGTGACCATAGCCCCTGCGCGTTGGTTTGTGTCGGGCTGTTGCTCGGGTAGTTCACGAGCGCCGTATTGAGATCCGGCTGGCCGATCACCAGATCGGCGCTGACATCGGCATGCACCTGCCGATAATCCTTGTAGCCCAGCACGCGGTTGTTGAGCGCATCGGCGATATACAGATGCGGCGGCGTGGATCGACCATCGATCACCGCGCTTCCGCCCAGCAGAAACAGCAACGCGCCGTTCAGGCTGCAAGAGCCCGTGTTGCCCCCGAAGCCCACTTCGCGGCCGTCAATCCAGTTGAGCGAGTTGTATGCAAAGCCGGGCTGTCCGAGCAGACGCGTGGCGCTGGTGAACGTCCCGATCTGTTGTTGCGGAAACGCGAGCACCCGGTTATTTCCCGAATCCGCCACATAGAGGGTTCCAATGCCATCGAAGACGGCGTCCACCGGCCCCGCCACGAACGCATTAGGTTGCGGCCCGGCGAACGTCCCTGCGCTTGGTTGCGCCAGCCCTTGATTGGACTGCGCACCTTGAAAATTCGGCTGTCCAAAAACCGTCTGCGCGGGCGGCGAAAACGCGGCGCTCTCCGCCGGCCATTGCGCGAAAGGGTTGTAGCCTAAGATCCGCGCGTTGCCGGTATCCACCACGTAGGGATCATCGCCGATAAAAAAGATGGCTTGGGGCGGCACCGCGCGGCCAGCGCTGAAAGTGCCGAGCGTGCTCTCGCTCACCAGCGGAGCGTTGGGCGTGGTGACCACGCCCATGACGCGCGCACTGGCCTGCCCAATCCCAAACGGCGGCGCATATACCACCACGCGGTTTGCATTATCCGCGATAAACAGCCGGCCCTCCAGATCGAACGCCAGCCCGGCGGGTTGCGATAGATAACTCTTCCCGCTGCGCGTCGAATTCGCGGGCAAGGAAGTAGAGGAGAAATCGCTCTGCCCCAGCACCAGATCGGCGGACGGTTGATTCGGCGAACCGGGTGTCAGCTCGGCCGCCGGAAATCGCAGCACGCGATTGTTGCCGGGGTCCGACACCCACAAATTTCCCTGCGCATCGAGCGCCAGCCCCGCGCGAAACACCCCGCTGTAGTTCTCGAGAGCCAGCGTGTTGGCCGTCGGCGCGGTTTGGCCGCCATTGGGTGAGTTGCTGTTGAGATCCGGCTGGCCAAGGATCATATCCACCGCCAACAGATCGCTCGACTGCGTGAACGGCGCAGGATATCGCAGCACGCGATTGTTGCCGGCGTCGACGACATACAGGCTGCCGTGCGCATCCACGGCAAGTCCCACCGGGCTGGTAAGACCGGTGCTCAAATCCCCTGCGGGCCCCTCCGGCGCGGTGGACATCAGGTCGCGCTGGCCGATCACCAGGTCCGCGTATGCACCGCTAGGAAAGCCCGACGCGTTCTTCCACGCGAGCACGCGGTTATTACCCAAGTCCGCTATGTAGAGAATGGGCGGCGTCACCGATGTGTCCAGAGCGACGGCTTGCGGATTATTGAATTCCCTGCCCTCAACCAGGTTGGGCGCGATGGCCGTCAGCACTCCCTGCTGCTGCAAGACGGCTTGTCCCACAATTCGTGAAGGAGCCGGATTGAAAATGGTCTGCGCTTCGAGCATCTGCACAGCCGCGAGCAGAAGCGCTTGAGAAACTATTCGGTGATAGGCCACAAGGCTAATTCATCATGTGGCTGCCGGCGGCGAAATTTCTCCCATGAAGACGGCGCTATTCACGCCGAAGAGCAAGGGTGGGGTCAATGCGCGTGGCGCGGACCGCGGGCAGCCAGCACGCGAGCGCCGCTACCGCGATCAAGACCATCCCCACGGCGGCGAACGTGGACGGGTCCATCGCGCTCACTTGGAAAAGCATGCTGCGCAGCAGTCGCGTGGCGAAAAGCGCGCCGATCACACCCACGGCGATGCCGGCCAACGCGGGCTTCATCCCCTGCACCAGGATCAGGCGGCGAACGTCGGTTACGCTCGCGCCCAGCGCCACCCGGATCCCCATCTCCGCAGTTCGTTGCGACACAGTGTAGGAGAGCACGCCATAAAGGCCAACCGCTGCCAGCACCAGGGCCAGCCCGGCGAACAGGCTGAGCAGCAGGATGCTGAATTCGCGCCGCTCGATGGTGCTGTCGATGATCTCAGCCGTGGTTCGCACGCGGAAGAGCGGCATGTCCCGGTCCAGAAGCGCGATCGATCTGCGGATGGACGGCACCACGCTGTGCGGTTCAAGTGCGGTGCGCAACACCAGGTAAACGCCGCGCCTCTCGCCATCCAGGATCGGCACATACACGGTCGGCTGGATTTGGGCGTCCGGCTGTTCCAGAACGTCGCCTACGATTCCAATCACCTGGAGCTTGGAGGGTGGCACGCCCAGCAGGATGTTCTTTCCGATCGGGTCCTCATTCGGGAAGTATTGCTTCCTGAGCGACTCGCTAATGATGACTTGGCCGGGCCGCGGATGATCCTGGTCGAAGCCCTGCCCGTCCTGTTCGGTGAACGTGCGGCCACGCAGCACCGGAATGCCGGCGGCCTGGAAAAACCCAGGGTCGACGGAGCGGTAAAGAGCGTCCATGAGCGCACCGGGAGGCATGCTGCGGCCTTCGATCTTGAAGACCCAATCGCTGCAATGGCCGCCGGCGGGCGGACAAGTGGTCAAACCGGCCGACTCCACTCCTGGCACTGCGGCGGCCGACCGCTCCAGCTTCTTTAAGAACGCCGAGACGTCCGAATTCTTGGGATATGCGGCTTCGGCGGGATAGACGCCGACGGTGAGAGTATGGTCGGTTCGCGCCCCGATGTGAACATCCTTCAACTGTTGAAAGCTGCGCAGCAGCAGCCCGGCGGCAACCAGCACCATCAACGACAGCGCAACCTCGGCTGAAACCAGAACGTCGCGGAAGCGAGCGTGCGAACGGCCGGGGGTGGAAGCGCGGCCGGAATCCTTGAGGTTGCTCACCAGATCGAAGCGCGAAGCTTGTGCGGCAGGGAAGAGCCCGGCGGCAATGCCAGTGAGCAACGCGACACCGAAAGTAAACAGGAAAACCCGGTAATCCACGCCGATTTTGTCCACCTGCGGCAGGTACGCGGCGTCGGGCGCTTTGGCGGCCAGAAACCCAGTGGAAAATGCCGCCACGCCGAGACCCAGCATGCCGCCCAGAACGGACATCAGGATGCTTTCGGTGAGCAATTGACCGACGATCCGAGCACGGCTCGCGCCCACCGCGGCGCGAATGGCAACCTCACGCTGGCGTCCCAATGACTGCGCCAGGAGCAGGTTGGCGACATTGACGCAAGCGATGATCAGAACGCAAACCACGGCGCCAAACAAAACCAGCAGCGAAGTCCGGATATCGCGGACCGTCATCTCGCCGAGCGAAACAACATTGCCGCCCTTCCCCATCACTGCTTCCGGATGGGCGTGCTTAAATTGTTTGACGATGCCGTCGATTTCCGCGCGTCCCTGTTCTACGGTCACTTGCGGGCGCAACCGGCCGATCACGTCCAGATAATGGTTGTCGTGGCGCCCCATTTGTTCCGGCGTAATGCGCTGTTCGAGCGGCACCCAAACCTGCACCGTGCGGCTGGGATACATGAACCAGCGCTGAAGAATGCCGACGATCTGGTAGTCCTCACTATCCAGCCGGATCTGGCGTCCCAGGGCGTCGGGCGAGCCGGCGAATCGACGCTGCCACAATCCGTAGCTGATTAGAGCCACGCGGGGTGCACCGTGCCGGTCCTCATCGCGGCGGAAATTGCGGCCAAGCATGGGCCGCACGCCAAGAGTGGTCAGCAGGTTGTCCGAAATCAGCGAAGCGTCGATGCGCTCCGGTGTGGAGTCGCCCGAACTGCTGGCCAGGTTGAACTGCTCGTCGCCGACTGCGGCAATCTGTTCGAATTGGCGGGCATCACGGCGCCAGTCAAGATAATTTGCGGGCGCGACGGAATTGTAAGGCTCGTCGCCAATGACGTCGCGCTCGAATAGCTGAACCAGCCGGTCGGGATCGGGATAGGGCAGCGGCTGGAGCAGCAATGCGTTCACTACGCTGAAGATGGCCGCGTTGGCGCCGAGACCGAGCGCGAGGACGGCGATGGCGACCATGGTTCGCCCCGGACTCTTGCGCATCTGGCGGAGTGCGAAGCCAGTGTCTTGGAGCAGCGTGGACAGCATCAGGCGAGATTAAAGGGCACGTGGCGTTCCATCCGCCGGCCATCCGCAGGCATTCACGCTGGAAGCCTTGCGGCCTTGGGGACTGCTCGCTAGCGGCATTTGGTGTTCGCTAGCGGACATCCGACGGAACGGTAGACGGAACCGCGCAACAGCCATTATATTGATATCAACGTACTATCAACCGTACTATCAATCATGAGGAGGAAGCAATGAGGCCGAAGTTTCGAGTGACACATTTCACGTTAGTGATTCTGCTCAGTGCGATGTGGATGGCGCAAGCACAGGACACCAAGACACCGTATCCGGGCATGGCCCCGCTGGACCAATACCTGATGGCACGGAATGCCGAGATAGCGCTCGCGCGGAGTGCTGCCCCAGCATCGATCGCTCAGGATGCCGAGGTTATGGTCCTGGGACGGCATGCCTACGAAACTGCGGTCAAAGGCAAGAGCGGCTTCGTGTGTATGGTCGAACGATCCTGGACCGCCGGAAACGACGATCCCGACTTTTGGAATCCCAAGATACGGTCTCCGATCTGTTTTAATCCCGCGGCAGCGCGATCCTACCTGCCCTTAACGATCAAGAAAACCGAGCTGGTGTTGGCCGGCCGATCCAAGGCTCAAATGTTCGAAGATCTCGATGCCGCCTTCCATCAGAAGAAATTGCCGGGCATGGAATCCGGCGCCATGTGCTACATGATGTCGAAGCAAGGGTACTTGAACGATCGTGACGGGCACTGGCACCCGCACCTGATGTTTTTCGCGCCTCTGACAGACACCGCCGCTTGGGGCGCAAACTTGCCGGGCTCCCCGCTGATAGGAGCCAAGGACCCTGAAGATCGACTGACCATTTTTCTCATTCCGGTTGCCAAGTGGTCCGACGGAACGCCAGCGAGCATATAATGGCGCTGATATGGATAAGATCCGAATAACACTGGCTCTGGTCGCGCTGGCCGCCTCGCTCCAAGCCCACGTCACCAAAATCACCATCGAGCACCGCGAATCCCCTGCATATAGCGGCAAGGTCTTCGGAAAAGCCGGCCAGTACGAGCTGCTCACCGGACATTTCACCGGCGAACTCGATCCCAAAGACCCGCACAACCAAGTGATCACCGATATCCAGCTCGCCGTGCGCAATGCCAGGGGCATGGTGGAATATACCGCCACTTTCGCCATCGCCAAGCCCATCGACATGTCGAAATCGAGCGGCCTCCTCATGTACAGCGTCGTCAACCGCGGCAACGGCGCGCCCGAACCGGATGCCGATGGAGACGTCAGCGTAGTCTCTGGCTGGCAGGGTGACGTCACCCCCCGCGCCAATCTTCAGACCATCACTGTCCCCATCGCGAAGAATGCCGACGGCGGCGCCGTCACCGGCCCCATCGCCGCCCGCTTCATCGATTTCCCTAACGGCATCACGACCATCCCGCTCTCTATCGCCACCAGCGCCATCGTCTATCAACTCCCGGCTTCTCTCGACACTACGAAAGCATTGTTGACCAAGCGCGCCACTGAGGACGGCCCCCGCACCACCATCCCATCCGCCGACTGGGCTTTCGCCGATTGCAGCGCAGTCCCCTTCCCCGGCACTCCCGATCCCACCAAGATCTGCACCAAAGCCCCGCTCGACAACACGCTCTTGTACGAACTCGACTACACGGCAAAAGATCCCCTGGTGCTGGGCATCGGTTATGCCGCTACTCGCGATCTCAACTCCTTCCTCCGTTACGAAGCAAAGGATTCGGCCGGCACCGACAACCCGGTGGCCAGCCACATCCGGTGGGCCATCTCAGAAGGCAACTCCCAGAGTGGCAATTTCCTCCGCAGCTACATTCACCTCGGCTTCAATCAGGATGAAGCAAACCGCACCATCTGGGACGGCTCCAACCCGCACATCGCCGGACGCCAACTCGCTATGAACTACCGCTTCGCCATCGCCGGCGGCACGGTTTTGCTCAATGAGCCCGGCTCGGATGGCGTGGTCTGGTGGGAAGACTATCCAAATGCCGCACGCGGCCTTCCTCCTGCCGGCCTTCTGGATCGTTGCCGCGCTACTAAGACTTGCCCCAAGATCATAGAGACCTTCGGCGGCCTCGAATTCTGGGGTCTTCGTATGTCCGCCGACCTGGTGGGCACCGACGCCAAAGAAGACATTCCCCTTCCAGATAACGTCCGCCGCTACTACTTGCCTGCCACCACGCACGGTGGCGGCCGCGGCGGCTTCGCCGTCGATCCCAGCGCCACGCCCCGCAACTGTGTGCTCCCGGCCAACCCCAACCCCGAGGCCGAAACACTGCGCGCCCTGCGTGCCGATCTTGTGGAATGGGTCACGAAAGGAATCGAACCGCCGGCGAGCAAATACCCGAAACTGCATCCGAGGGGCGGTGAAGAGGGCCAACTCGTCACAGCCAACCACAGCGCCATGGGTTTCCCCGATATCCCCGGCCAGCCCTTGCCCGATGGCGCGCTCAACCCCATTTACGATTACGACTTCGGCCCTGAATTCCGTTACGCGGATCTGGCCGGCGTCATCACCAAGGCGCCGCCCGTGGTCCGAAAGGCCCTCCCGACGCTTGTACCCAAAACGGATGCCGATGGCAACGACCTGGGTGGTGTCCCTTCGGTCCTCCGCCAGGTGCCGCTCGGAACTTATACCGGCTGGAACATCACCGCCTTCGGCTGGAATAAAGGCGCATGGTGCGGTCTGAACGGGGGCTACATCCCCTTCGCGAAGAGCAAGACGGAACGGGAAGCCAAACACGATCCACGCCCCTCCATCGAAGAGCGCTATGGCACCCATGAGCACTATGTTGAGCTTGTGCAGGCCGCTGCCTCTAAGGCAGTAGCGGCGCGTCTGCTGCTCCAGGACGACGCCGACAAACTTATTTCCCAGGCCGAAGCCAGCGATGTAGCCGTGAATCCGGCACTCAAGAGCCCGGCCAACGCCAATATCCCGGCTGCGAATGCCCGCAGAGCTGCACGCTAGCTGTTCAGTGGCCGCAGGTGGATAGGTCGTCGTTCAGCACGAGCCCTGAAATCAGCGCCGTGTCTTGGTGCGAAGCTAGATCGTAAACTGCGAGCTCGGAGGTCCACACGTTATGTGGGCTTCCAGGCCCTAGCGGAGTGGTCCCGTAAGGACGCAGATAAAGGACCGTCTCGCCGTAGAGCCACAATAAGCTCCGCGCCGTCAGTTCCGGCGTCCAGGTCCGGGTGGCTGGGTTCAGAAGGAAGTAGTCGTTCTGCGGATCTCCGGCGCCCCCGTTCTCGCCATAGAGACCCACCAGCAGGCTCTTGCCGTCGGGCGACCACACGATGTCCTGGGGCATGTCCTGACCAGACGCATCGCGCTTCGGCAAACCGACGCGCTCCATCTCCCGCTGCGTGCGAGCATCGAGGATAGCCAGACCGCCATCGAAAAAAGCGGCGATCCGCATGCCGTCCGGCGACCACACCGGCTCGCTATACTGGCCCAGCTCAGTCCGCGATTGGCCGGTCGCGGCATCGGCGAGGAACAGCGATTCTGCGATGACCAGCGCCAGGCGGCGGCCATCGGGCGAGACGGCCTTTTCGTCGACGTCGTGGATGGTCCACAGGTTCCGCAGCAGGCTGTGGAGTTCTGCGCCCACTCGGACCAGCAATCCACCGTTCGCGGTTACCCCGTTAAGATTAAGCCCGTATTCCCGCGAAGTGCGCCAGACGAAGCGTTCCTGGCCGGTCTGCCTGTCATAAGCCCAGACCTCACGGTTTCCGCCACTGCCGTAGCCGTTGCGGGAGCGCTCGGCATCGGGGTCCGAGGCGAAGTAGATCAGCTTGCCGTCGCGCGAGCACACGGGCTCCGAATGGTCGCGCGCGGAGTGCGTGAGCTGGCGGAAATCCAGGCCTCCCGCGTTCGCCATCCAGATCTGGGGAAACGTCCGGCCGTGTTCGGCGTAGTCTCGACGGGTCAGCACCACCTGCGCGTCCACCTGCGCACCCAGCGAAGCCCCTCCGACAACCAGAATCGAGCACACAGCAACGGCGCGCATTCGCATCAAACGACGTGCAGCAACACTCGGCAGTTACGGGCTTGATTTAGCACCGGCGCGCTGTGTTAACCTTCGTCCTAGGAGATCCTTCCTGGGAGATCATGGCTCGCTGTTTCCCGTCCATACTGACCGTTCTCCTGCTGGCCGGAGTTCCCGGTTTTGGCCAGACCACGTTCACTGGAATGTTGCGGAGCATTGGAAAGAGCAACGTCGTCGTTGAGTCCGACGACAAGACCATCACCACTTTCTCGACCGCGAAATCGACCAAATACATAAACGCTTCTGGCGGTTCGACACAGCTCGGCGATTTTCAGCCTGGCGATCACGTGCGTATCGCCGCGGACCAGGTCAACAACGTCTACCATGCCTCAACGATGACCATGGTCAGGGAAGGCACAATGGACGAGCGCGCGGCCGCGTCGCAGGCCATGAACGACACGTCGCATCCCTTAGCTTTATCGAGCAACGCGTCCAGTAATTCGGCGAGCAACAACCCGGGCGTCTCATCCAGCGGCAGCGCCCCCGACAGTCCCCCCGACCGTCCTAAGCTGCACAAGGCGGCTTCGAGCGGGGCCAGCACTGCCGGTGGTTCTTCAAACAATCCCTCAAACAGCTCCGCAAGTACCAGCGCAAGTACCAGCGCAAGCAGCCCTCCAAGCAGCCCTCCAAGCAGCGCTTCAAGCAGCGCTTCAAGCAGCGCTTCAAGCACCCCCCCAAGCAGCCCTCCATTTAACGACGACCCCGACCGCCCCAGGCTAAAACGGACGACCGGGAGTTCAAATGGCACGCCCTCGACGAACTCCGACGCCACGGCCGCCGATGCACGCCCGAGCCTGCAGGCCGACGTCTCTAACGGCGTAACGCGGACACCCTCTCCGCCCGTGGTTAGCGCACCTTCGGAAGAACGTTCGTCCGCGAGTGGGAACAGGCGCGAGAGTTTGCCTGGATCCGAAGACCCGTTCATCGATCAGACCCGAGAAGAGGCTTTTTCGTTCACCGAAACCCTCCCCAATTACGTGGTCAAGCAGTACACTACGCGCTACGCGGCCCGGTTGGCGCGCGGGAGCCAGACCTCCTGGCAGGCGCTGGACACCGTTACCGCCGACGTGATCGAAGAGGGCGGCACCGAGAAATACAAGAATATTCTCGTCAACGGGCAAGTGCCCAAAGTGGATGTCGAAAAGACCGGATCATGGTCACGCGGTGAATTCTCCAGTCTGCAGCTGGACGTGCTGGCTCCCAACACCAACGCTCATTTTCACGGCAAGAAAGCCACGACAATTGTGAACCGGGCCGCGTTTCTTTACGACTTCTCGGTGGAGCAACCCAACTCGCACTGGCACATTGAGGCGGACGGCCAGTCTGAACAGCCGGCCTACACGGGTTCGATCTGGATCGACAAAGAGAACCATCGGGTGCTGCGGATCGAGCTATCGGCACAAAACCTGCCGCGGGCGTTTCCTCTCGACACAGTGGAATCGGCTGTCGATTACGATTATGTGTTCATAGGCGATGGCAAGTATCTGCTGCCGGTCCACTCCGAGGCGCTGAGCTGCGCGCACGGAGCGAACGGGTGCACCCGCAACGTGATCGACTTCCGGAACTACAAAAAATTCAGCGCTGACAGCAGCATCACGTTCGATCCCGAAAAATAAGGATACGGCTAGCCAGGCAGGCTGCGCATAATCAGCGCGCGCATTGCGACACAAGATGGAAGACGCAGAGTGCGACGTTACAGGCTCGCGCGGTCGATCTGGTTTACCATACGGAAGGCAAGAGATGATGACTGGCAAGCAAGAGACAGTGAAATGGGCGTTTCTGATCGGGGTTCTAAGCGTCGCCGCAGCATCGCACGCTCAGAATTCTCCGCCGCGTATCGAGGTGCCTGGCGGTCCGATGCCCATTTGGGTCTTGGCACAGAGTCCGGCCGACACCTCTACTGACCTTCAAGTGATGTGCCTGTTTCGCTCCTCGCCAGCCAACACGCTGCATGGCTCTTTGGTCGAAATCAACGAGAAGCTGAATGGCCTGCTCGATCGCATTCGCAAGCCGGAGTTGTTTCGTGGCGAGCTTGGGGAGACGCTCGTGATCCGTCCACCAAAAGGAAGCCTTGCCGCGCACCGGTTGCTGATCATCGGGCTTGGGGATTCGCAGACTTTCACGCCGCAGCGTATGCAACTCGTGGGGGAGATCATTTATCGCGCGGCGAGTGATTTGGGCGTCAAGCATCCGTTCTTCGCCCCCACCATCCTTGATGGCGGAGTCACCAAGTTCACGACTGGACCGGTGGCCGAACAGGTGATCACGGGATTTCTGCGTGCGGATGCGACGGAAAAAGCATTGGCGAGTGGAAGTGCAGCACGTGGTTCCGGACCCAGTGAGCTGACCTATCTGGCCGGCGTAAAGAACGTGGGCAGTACGCGCGACGGGATCATGAAGGTGATTTCCGGGGCCGCACAAAGGTAGTTAGGAAGACGACCTGTCATGGCCGATGAAGAACGCATCGCAAGGCTCGCTAGGCACATTGGCGAGGATGTAAGGAAAGAGCAGCACCTCTTGCTGACCGATGGCGAGGTACTTGAATTTCGCCGTCAAGGAGCTGCGCAGTTGCACGCCATCTGCGCCGACTTTGCCGCGTCCATCAACCGCTTGCTCACGCCACCGGTGCTCGAAATGGTACCGCCGGACTTCGCCCCCGAAATGTTTCGCAACTCCGGCGCCAACCTCATCCAGCTCAATGCGCAAGGGCGGATCGTGCAGATTGCGTTTGAATCGACGCGAGAAAGATTTTCGACCGACAAATTCCTGATTCCGTACATCCTCGAAGGCGAGGTCCGCGCCTACAACCAGGAAATGCTGGAACGAACCCAGGTCCGCTCGCATGCTCTGTTCTATTGCGTCGAGGACAGCCGGAAGGCATGGCGCTACCACGACTTGCCCAGTGGTCGGTCTGGGCTGTTCAGCCAGGAACAACTAGTCAGTTTAATGGAGCGGATCGTTTGAGCCGTCGCGCCTCTTTGGCGCTCGAGGAATTCCGGCGGTGCGGATTGTCGGACGCTCAAGGAGAACGCCAATTCCTAAAGGGCGTATACTGGGCGGCCATGAAGTTACCCTGCGCCGCTCTGATATTTGGGCTTGTAGCGATGCCGTTGAAACCGCAGTGGCTGAATTATCCGACTCCCGGAATTCCGCGCCTCCCAAATGGAAAGCCCAACCTTGGCGCGTCAGTTCCTCGAACAGCGGACCACAAACCGGATCTCTCCGGCGTCTGGCAACTGGAACCTGCACACTGCAATGTTTCTGAAAGTGTCGGATCTTGCGGCCAAGATTATACCGGCGGGCCGGAGTTCGCGAATATCGGCGCCCGCCTTTCAAGCGAACTACCTTATCAGCCATGGGCCGCTGAGCTGGTGAAGCAACGCGCCGCTGGCATAGGGAAGGACGATCCCGTCGCATTGTGTAAGCCAGCCGGAGCGCTACGCCTGTTGACCTATCCTCCATACCGGAAGCTCATCCAAATGCCGGGGCTTGTTGTAATCCTGTCGGAAAGGGACGTGACGTTCCGACAAATCTTCATGGACGGTAGGCCGCTGCCCAAAGATCCGAATCCATCCTTTAACGGATATTCAGTTGGCAGGTGGGAGGGCGACGCATTCATTGTCGAGACCATTGGATTCCGCGACGGGATTTGGCTCGATCGCAAGGGAAGTCCGCTCACCGATGCCGGACGAATGACGGAACGTTTCAGACGGACGAATTTCGGGAATCTGGACATTGAGGTGACAATCGATGATTCTAAGGCATACACCAAGCCGTGGACCATCAAGCTGCACCAACTGCTGGTGCCGGACACGGACCTTCTCGAATACTACTGCCAGGACAATGAGAAAGACACCGCTCACATTATCGGAAAGTGACTAAATTCGCTTCGTTCATCGATTCGCGGTTGAGGGGATCGATCTACCCTTCGCCGTCAGGGAGGACCTATTCTTGCACATCTCATTAAACGTGCATATTTCGCGCTCATGAGGAACTGTCCGACAGCCGATGTTAAGTATTGGGCCAGTCTGAAGTCGGCAAAGGCCAATTGAGGTATCCCCGTGGGCACGGATCATCGGTCGCTCGTTCTGTTGACAGGAGCCTCGGGCTATATCGGAGGGCGCCTTCTCAAAGCGCTTGAGTTGGCAGGCTGGCCCGTCCGCTGCCTCGCTCGGCATCCTGAGTTTCTTGAGTCACGAGTTTCTTGCTCCACCGAAGTTGTTCGGGCGGATTGCCTGGAGCGTACTTCACTCACGTTGGCGCTCAAAGGGGTAGATACCGCGTACTACCTGGTGCATTCCATGGGTTCATCGGGACAATTCGAAGACGAAGACCGGCAAGCCGCACGGAATTTCGCCGACGCGGCACGCGAACAAGGCGTGAGGCGCATTATCTACCTAGGCGGCTTGGGAAACCGCGATCAAGACTTATCCGCACACTTGCGGAGTCGCCATGAGGTGGCAGACATCTTGCGAGACTCCCGGGTTCCGACCATCGAATTCCGCGCCTCGATCGTAATTGGCTCCGGAAGCCTTTCTTTCGAAATGATTCGTGCTCTGGTGCAACGCTTGCCGGTCATGATTTGCCCGCAATGGGTTGAGATCAAAGCCCAGCCAATCGCGATCGAAGATGTAATTGCTTATCTTGTGGTGGCTCTGGAATTGCCGGTGGAACAGTCTGTGGTATTTGAGATCGGTGGTCCCGACCAAGTCAGCTATGGCGAAATCATGCAAGAGTACGCGCGCCAATGCGGGCTGCGGCGATGGATGATCCCCGTGCCGGTCCTAACGCCCCGCCTATCGAGTTTGTGGTTGGGTCTCGTCACTCCGATTTATGCTCGCGTAGGCCGCAAGCTTATCGAGAGCATGAGAAATCAAACTCTAGTCAACGATCGGTCCGCGCTGACGACCTTTGGTATTAAGCCGAAGGGTTTGAGAGAAGCAATCGAGAGAGCTCTTCATCACGAAAGCCGGGATTTCGCCCTGACCTCCTGGTCCGATGCTCTCTCCTCCGGTGGGAAGACGGCATCGTGGGGTGGTGTGCGGTTTGGGACGAGGCTGGTGGATTCCCGGACCATACAGGTATGCGTTCGACCGGCCTTGGCTTTTGCCCCGATCCAGCGGATTGGAGGCTCGACCGGATGGTACTTCGCCAGTTTCCTATGGCAAGTTCGAGGCTTCTTCGATCTTCTTGTCGGCGGCGTGGGACTGCGCAGGGGCCGCAGGGATCCTCATTCGCTGGCCGTTGGCGATGCTCTGGACTTCTGGCGGGTGGAGGGCTTTGAACCGAATCGCCGGCTCAACCTGGTGGCGGAGATGAAAGTGCCGGGCCGCGCGTGGCTTCAGTTCGAGGTTGAACCAAACAGCGGGGGCTCCCTGATTCGCCAGACAGCGATTTTCGATCCTGCCGGACTAGCGGGGCTTCTCTATTGGTACATGCTTTACCCAATGCATAACTGCATCTTCAATGGGATGCTTCACGAGATTGCAGCAATCGCGGAGCGCGAGCCAGACGCAGCTTCGTCCCCAGCCTAAGGCCAATCTCCGAAGGTCTATTGCTGCCCGATCGTCGTGAGATCTACCACTGAAGTGGACGCGACACGTTTCGATTCAAACTACGCAATAGAACTCCCGGAGTGTCGGCCATTCGGCGGAAACCGAGCAGGGTCCCAGCGATAGTCCTGCCTTGTCGGCAAGGATAGAACTATCCGTCGCCCTCAGCGGGACGAATGCGTACCTGTGGCTTATGGGCGAAGCAAGCGCACAACCTGCCGCCTGAAACCTTCACTCGCGAGTTGAACCGTATTTACCACATTGAAGCCAGCTTTCCTGAAGGCATGCAAAGATCTGAGATTCCTTTCCTCAGGATCGGCAACGACCGCGAGGATGCTGGAGTTCGTAAAGACGAACTGGTTGAGGAACTCGTGGATTACAACCGGACCCAACCCCAAGCCTGTCATTTTAAGCTCTCCGATTGCCAGGTCGATACCAGCCGAAGCAGGCTCCGCTCCGAGTTGTCGCGCGTGCTCTGGGTAGTGAGCCCAAAGATACCACTGAATCCAGCCGATTGGCCTGCATTCCTGTTCGATCACGAACACATGCGTCGGCTCGGCGCCGTCAATGCGCGGACCGTATTTCGCCTCAACACTCGCCAAATCATACTGCTCGTTCCACCAGACGGCCACGTGGGGGGCGGCGAGCCATTCCTGAATCAGAGGAAAGTCGCATCTTGCAAGTGGCCGGAATGAGATGGAAGCCCGCATCAGGAAGATATACTCCGACTAACTTAGCATCTACGATTCGACCCGGGATGAGTAAAACCCCCGAAATCGGGAAGTGGCGAGTTTGCCCGGCCCGCAGTGCGCCTTCGACCTTCAAGTTGCGATTTCGCCGTCAGGTGGGGCCAGCCACCATTTCCGCAAGCTCGTCCGGTTAATTCCGGATCGTCTGGAAGTGTAACCGGCAATCTGCCGAAAGATGCACGGCCTTGCCGAACCGAGATTGGAGTTCGGCGCGGTTGGAAACCGTCGCCTAAGCGGGCTGATGCGCCTTCAGGAACGAATGAACTTGGCGCACCGCCAACGGGAGTCGCTCCTTGGGTTCTTTCCAAGGGAAGATGCTCACTTCGGCTTTCGGGGCCAGCATGGCGCACTCCATCGCGACCGCGTAAGGGTGCGCGGTGACCTCGTACCGGCAGGACCAGGACGGGATTGTGGCAACTACGCTGGAAATCGCGCGGGTTGGCGTCGAGCAACCCGCCCGTGATTCGCTTAAGCTCGATGTGAGATGCAGGGACTTGGGTTTGAGTGGGATGGGAAGAAGGACACGGCTAACCGCCGGAGGCACAACGTTGGATTTGCCGATGCGAGTACATTTTTGGTGACCCTCTTTCCGTCACGATTCCGGGCCCGGACCACGTGGCTGACGAAGAGCGCTTCCTGATCATTGGTATGTCAAGCGGGCGGAAGCTCCTGGTTGTCGTTCATACATCACCTTTCGGTAGGATGGGTACACCGCTAGGACGCGCTTAGACGGTGCACTCGTGGGATCGTCGTTTATGTCCTCCGGGGAGCCAAATTCATCTCGGATCCTTTGAAATTGGCGGACAAGCTGAGGCTGATTTATGCCGTTCGCGAGTCCCTGAGGGTCGCTGAAGAGCAAGCCCTCATACTCGTGAAGCTGGAGATAGGGAATCAAGCGGAGGTCAGGCCGGAAGCCGGGGATCCGCTCGCAAATATCATCCTTGAAGGCTCTTTCAATGTGGCGAACCTTCTCCAGATTGTTGAGGTGGCTTGGCGGAGGTGTTCCTGGAATCCCTCGCCAAGGCCATAGAGATCGATCATCGTCGAGCAGTATGCGCCGTGGTCTTGTTTCAGTAAGAGACGCACATCACGGCTGACTCTGGCGTAACTCGTTCCTCCTCCCTTCTGGCCGGACGGCCCGAGGAGAATCGGCGTGGGATGGACATCGCTCTCCCAAAGAACCGGGGCGAGAACGCTGGCGACAAACGACTCCTCAGTTTGTCCTTCGACCACCACGTATAGTCTGATCACGCGTGGCCATTGCCGCCCTTCGGTGCAAATTCAGGGGTGCGCTCATTAGAGGGGCGCGCGCCTAGAACGTTTTTCTGCCAAAGCTCTCCTAGCGAATATTCTTGCAGCCATTCCGACAACTCCTCCGTTCTTAAGCGTCGGAACCGGGACTCGCCGTCTGTTCGTTCAACAATGATAACGTCTTCCGGGAAAACTCGTTAAGAAGCGGGGCCGATTGAGTAGAGATTATGGCCTGCTGGGACACGTAGTTCCCGCTGCCCTTCACGAACTGTTTGAAAAGATTGCCAACCAACGTCAGGGCGTAAGGATGCAGGCCGAGTTCGGGCTCGTCAAACAGCATAGTTGGAGGCGGGCTTGGCTGCAGGAGAGCTGATGCGAGGCATATGAATCGCAAAGTACCGTCCGACAGCTGGTTGGCACGAAATGGGTAATCTGAATCCCTCTGACGCCATTCGAGCTGAATCATCGCCTCATTGCCAGGGATGGGGCGTAGATTGAAGTCATCGAAGAACGGAGCGGCTAGGCGGACGACGTCTCGGATCCTCGCATAGCTGTCCGGTCCCGTCTGGGCGATTCGATACAGAAAAGGCGCAAGGTTATCTGCGCTCGGCCGTAGGGCCATGTTGTCATTGATGGCTCGGGGCCGGCGGACACCGGCATTGAAACTTGTATCGTGAAAGTGATAGACGACCCAGCTTCCGATAGCCTCAAAGACGTAGTGAGGGACACCCCGGCTTGCACCCCATCTGCCTTCCTCGTCCCTGCGCTCCTTGAGCTTTGCTTCAGCGTGGCCAGACCCCAGAGAGCGTCGGTGGGCTTCAATGTCGCCTTTGAAATAGGTGTTCTCCTCGGAGAAGATCAGACGGCCATCATGAGTAGGGACAAGCGCAAACTCGTAGCCATTCCGTCCGAAGTAAAACTTGCCTTCGAGCTTAGGGGTCTCTTTGGGCCCCATGAAGAGACATGCGTCGGCTCCGCCTTCGACATTAATGGCAGTTTGCAGTCTCTGGTCAATGAGCTCTCTCAGGAGGCGAAAGAAGCTTACAAAGTTACTCTTACCGGCACCGTTCGCGCCAATGAGGACGTTAAGAGGTCCCAACTCAAAATCCCGCAGAGACTTGATGGACTTGAAACCCTCGATGGTCAACTTCTTGATCGTGTCGGCCATTGCCTTTAGCGTATCGGAATCCTCAAGGTAGCACCAAGCGCGTGGGTTGGTGAGGATTGGAGACTACGGCGGTGTTTCTGGCTTTCGACGTTCGTGCCCGGAAACAGCGTCAGAGAACATTAGTCCTGTGATGTCGCGGTCACATCAACTGGACGCGCATCCGTCTACGCGCGGATGTTCAACGACGTGACTGCCCGTCCGAGTCGAGACTGGAGCTCGACCCCTTCGCAGCGCTCGCCTAAGCGGGCTGGTGCGCCTTCAGGAACGAATGAACCTGGCGTACGGCCAGCGGAATCCGGTCTTTTGGCTCCTTCCATGGGAACAGGCTCACTTCGGCCTTGGGAGCCAGCATCGCGCACTCCATGGCGACAGCGTAAGGGTGCGCGGGGACCTCGTCCGGCAACACCAGGATTGGGTTTTGGCAACTCCGCACGAAATCGCGCGTCACGGTGAAGACGAAGTCGGGGTTGGTTTCGAACATGTTGGTCACGAATTGGTCGGTGGTCTGCTGCGTAATCTCGGGTCGCTTGGCGATCAGGGTCGCGCCCCAGCTCTTCCAAAATGTGCCTGGGTACTTAGGGTCGCGCATTTCCGGACGCCACCCCACGGGCTGCGCCAGCACCGCCGCGGCAACACGATTCGGCGCGCGCTTCAAGAGACTCCAGATGAATGGGCCGCCAATGCAGAAGCCCATCACCATGAACTTGTCGACGCCCAGATGATCCATCAGGCCGAGCTGGTCGTCGGCATAAGATTCCCAGGGGCGCTCCACCTCCACAGGGCCGCTGGACTGGCCGCTGGGGGCGTTGCGAAGGTCCGCCGTGATGCAGCGATATTGTCCCTTGAACTCCTCGATAGCGTTGAACGGCGAGTTGCCCGCGAAGAAGCCAATGGTGGAGTTCAACCCTCCGCCTGGAATCAGCATCAGCGGGAGGCCGGCGCCGGCCTCCTCATAGTAGATGCGAACCGGGCCTTTCTCATAAAACTTGCCGTTTCCTGCATGGCCCGGCTGCTGAGCAAATACGCGTGGCACGGCGGCCGTTGCCGCAGCCGCGGCGCCCGCTGCCAAAATGGTGCGTCTGGTCGAACCCATAATCGGAGTCCTCCTTGATGGTAATCGCCGGTGCGGCGTCTCGAAGAAGCAGTTTGATCCGTTAACGCGAAAGAATCATAGCACAGACGCTCAGAGCACCCATCACGCCAGGTTATCGCGCAGTCCCAGCGTCCGTATCAGCCGGATGAGCGAATTCGGATGGATGCTTAATTTCGCCGCGGCCAGCTTGTAGTCACCTCCGCTTTCTTCCCACGCGCGTCGAATAAGCTGCCGCTTGGTGTCCGAAATGGATGCCTGCAAGGCCCCCGGCGTTTGCGGCGTCGGCACATCCAGCACGGCTTCCGGCAAATCCTCAGCCAGCAAGGTTTCCGATTCTCCGAGCACTACCGCGCGCTCCACCGCATTCTCTAACTCCCGTACATTGCCTGGCCATGGATAAGCGATCAAATAAGCCAGCGCTTGCGGCGAAATCGCGCACACGCGCCGGGCGCAGCGCGCAGCCGCCAGTTCCAGAAAATGCATGGCCAGGGCGGGAATGTCTTCCCTTCGATCGCGCAGCGGAGGCAGTTGCAGCGAGACCACATTCAGGCGGTGATATAGATCCTCGCGAAATACGCCCCGCTTGATCTCGACAGTGAGATCGCGATTGGTGGCCGCGATCAACCGCAGGTCCAGTTTCACCACGTGCGTGCCACCCACTCGCTCCAACTCACGTTGCTGCAGCACCCGCAAAAGTTTGGCTTGCAGCGATAAGGCCAACTCGCCGATTTCGTCCAGGAAGACGGTGCCTCCCTGCGCCATCTCGAGCTTGCCTTTTTTCTGCGATACCGCGCCCGTAAAGGCGCCTTTTTCGTGGCCGAACAATTCGCTTTCGAGCAACGTCTCGGTGATGGCGGCGCAGTTGATGGCGACAAACGCCCGCCCGGCGCGTCCGCTCGCGCGATGAATAGCTTGCGCCACCATCTCCTTACCGGTACCGGTTTCGCCCAATAGCAGCACTGATGCTTCGGAGCTAGCCACCCGCTTTACCTTCTGCATCAGGCGCTGCATCGGGGGGCTGTTCCCCACGATGCCCGTCGACGGACTGGTGCGGTTCAGCCGGTCTGTCAGCAGCTCATTCTCGGTAGTAAGCCGTTCCACCTCGCGAGCGGTTTCGAGCGCCATCGCGCCCAGCGTGGCGATCGCAGCAAACGTATCGGCATGTTCGCTCAGCCGCTCCGATTCCGATAACGAAAACTGCGCCGCAATCACTCCGGCGATTCTGCCACGCACATAGAGCGGCACCGCCACGTGCCCCAAATCCATATCGGCAATGGGACCCTCGCGGCACACCCGTTCCGCCAAACCGGCTGTTGCCAAACCGGATGCCGCGTGGCCGGCCTTCGCGTGCATACTTCTAGCGTCGAGCAGTTCGGCTTCATTGCCCAGGTACACCGCGCCTTCGATGATGGGCGCCATATCGGCGATCAGGCGCATCAACTGCTCCTCCACCACCGCACGTACCCCGGCATTCTCCGATCGGGCTAAGGCCCGAAACAGAAATTGCATAGCGCAGGTACGCAGCAGGGTTTGGCGCGCCGTGACGCTGGCCTGGCCGGCCGGCTCTTCGCGATACAGGAGCACGGTCTCACCAATCGAGACTTGATCGCCCGGCTCGAGCTCGTGTTCCACGATGCGTTTTCCATTGAGGAATGTCCCTGTGCCGCTGCGCTGGTCAAGAATGCGGTACCGGTTTCCGACGGGCTGGACCACGCAGTGGCGCCAGGCAATGCCGGGCTCATCCAAATGAATGGTCGAAGTTGGCGAACGGCCAATGCTTGTGTCTTCCGCACCCAATGGAAAACGTTCGCACAGCCTGGGACCTGTTATGGCGAGCAGCTCACCTTCCATCTTGGAATCCAAAAAGAGTGTAGCAGTGATTCCCAGCGCCTCAAATACGCTGCCATAAACAGTTCTGTTTACGATCCATGAACCGCTCTGTTCATGGAGAGGACCTCGAGTTGGGCACGCCGACGGCTTTTCAGTAGTTTGCATGCTCGTCCTCTGCTGCGGGCGCTATGGCCATCCGGATGCATCGTCCGTCCCGTCTTCGTAAAGAACTTCCGGGAAACCGGCCACAAAGAGGGAGAAAAACAATGAGCAGCAACTGGAAAAACTTCTTGGCAATCGCAGTGGTAGTCGCGGGAGCGGCCGCTACCGCTTCTTCACAGAGCCTGGGCGTCAGAGTGAACGTGCCGTTCAACTTTTCAGTGAATAACCGGGCGAACCTGCCCTCAGGGAATTACATTCTCTCGCAGAACCAAGGCGTGTGGCGGATGACGAGCGAAGATTATCGCAACACCGTCCCGATTGTGAATTCCGTCGGCATCCGCGACGCTGGTTACCAGGATTTCACCCTGACATTCTCATGCGCCCGAGCGCAGTGCCAACTCCAAGCCATCCATCCGGGTAACGGAAGATACGGAGTGGAAGTGCCTGCTCCCCACCGCAGTAAATCCGATCGTGAAGAACTGGCTGTTGTTAACGTTCCCGCTAACTAAGGTTGCACTAAATTAAGTCGCGCTGCAACGGGGCGCCTCGAACCAGAGACGCCCCGCCTGTTTTCCCCTCCAATCCCACCCCATTTCGCACACTGGCTCTTGACACAACCGACCGGTCGTGCTATTCTCCTGTGCATGGGACACACAGCCACCACACGCGAGCGCATTCTGGACCGTGGATTGGCGCTGATGAGCCAGTCCGGCTTAGGCGGCGTTACACTGGGCGTTCTCGCCGATCAAGTGGGAATGTCCAAGAGCGGCCTGTTCGCGCACTTCAAGTCCAAGGACGAAGTGCAGATCGAACTGCTGGAATACGCCTCTCTTTTCGGCGCCCCGCATATTGTCGAACCCGCCATGCAGCAGCCCGATGGATTGCCGCGGCTGCGGGCGCTGGTACACAACTGGTTCGGATGGGCTCCACGCAGCGGTCTTCCGGGCGGATGTCCCATAGCGGCCGGCATGTTTGAGTACGACGACATAGAAAGCCCGGTGCGAGACAAGATCGCGGAGCTCGAAGCTCGATGGCGCGTTTTCCTGTGCGACACGACGCGGCGCGCGGTGGAACTGGGCCATTTGCGCAAAGGGCTGGACGTCGAGCAGTTCGTTTGGGAAGTGGGCGGCATCTATTTGGCTCATCATACTTCGCAGCGATTCCTGCGATCGCCGGACTCGGACCGGCGTGCCGCGGCGGCGTTTGACGCGCTGGTGGAGCGATCCCTTCCGTCGGCGAAGCCTCCGAAGGCCGGCGGCAAGAACCGAGGCCGCGATGGCGGATGCTGAGTTGATCGCCTTCCTGCAAATGGCCGCTCAGCGCGCGGACTACATCACATCCGTCTGCAGCGGCGCATTGCTGCTGGGCGCGGCCGGTCTGATGAAGGGATATCGGGCGACCACACACTGGGCTGTTCACGACGCGCTCTTCCAATTCGGGGCGCAGCCGGTGAAGGCGCGCGTGGTTACGGATCGGAACCGCATCAGCGGAGGCGGCGTCACGGCGGTAATCGACTTCGGCCTCACGGTGCTCGCGCAGTTGCGGGGCGCGGATGTGGCGCAAACGGTTCAGCTCATGATGGAATACGATCCGCAACCGCCCTTCGATGCGGGTTCGCCGGAAAAGGCGGGGCAGGTGGTGGTCAACGCGGCGCGGGCATTGATGGATCAAGTCACCGGACGCGGGGCCCTGTCTCCCGCGTCAAGCCACGTGTCAAGCGGCCGGTGAAACGACGTTCGCCCGCTCCCAGCCCACACGATACAATTGCCAGATGATGCAAGTGAGATCGCAGTGGCTGCCGCTGGTTTCCGCGGCCTTGGTCGCGATGTTCGCAACTCAACCCATGCACGCGGAGTTGCTGGAGAAGACCAAGAAGGTGGGCGGCACCACCGTCCGGTATAAGGTGGTTCTTCCCGACGCGTATGATCCCGCGAAGGCGTATCCGGCGATCCTAGCGTTCGGCGGGGGTCCGCAAACCATGAACACCGTGGACGGTGTCCTCAGCCGCAACCTGCGCGCGGAGGCCGAAAAACGGGGCTACATCGTAATCGCTCCCGCCGCGCCGGACGATCAGTTGTTCTTCGAGGAGGGGGCGCGCATTTTTCCCGAGTTCCTGAAGCTGATGCTGGCGGATTACAAAATACAAAACAACAAGTTCCACATCGCCGGACCATCCAACGGGGGAATCGCCGCGTTCCACGTTGCGGCCGCGAATCCTCAGTACTTCCTATCGGTGACCGCGTTCCCGGGATATTTGTGGGAGCCCAGCCCGGCCAAGCTGCAAGCGATTTCCAAGATGTGCGTCTTCATGTACGTTGGCGAGAACGACGAATATATGTGGCATTCGGAGATGAAGCGGGAAGCGGAATTCCTGCAATCGCTAGGGACGGTGGCGCACTATACGGTCGAGAAGGGGCAGCCGCACCGCATGGAAACATTAGCCGGCGCCAATGCCGGCCGATTATTCGACGGCTTTGAGGAAACCAAAAAGGGTTGCAGCAGCAAGTAGGGATTGAGGCCTTAGCGCGGGTGCGTGAATCCGCAGTCCTTCCATAATTTCTCCCAAACCCACATGCCGGCGCCGGCCTTCACCGGCAGTGGAAATCCAAGCTGATGCGCGAGCATGCACGCCTGCCCGCGATGATGGGCGTCGTGCGAAATCATGTATGCCACTAGCGCTCCTCCAACGGGAGCTGCGCCCACGGGCCAAGGTTTCGCCCACCCGTCCCGGCGAAACATTTTGACGCGGCCCTCGGGTTGGACGAGAGCTTCGGCGAGCATTTCGGAACACCGCGCGGCGCTTTCGGCCAACGCTCGGGCGGCCTGCTGCTGCGAACAGTGGACGCGGTCCAACGGCGCGGGGAGCTTCAGATGCGGCGCCGAAAGTCTCAGCCATTTGCGTCGCATGTTATGCAAGTGCGAGAAGATATCGGCGATGGTACGTCCCGGGCTAGAGGGCAGTTTGGCGCGCCACGCAGCGGGATCCAAATGCTCCAGCACAAGCTGGTTCATCCGATCGTTTACCGCGTAACTCTCGACCAGCGCTTGAGCAAGAGGGAGAGGATCGGGATGCGCACGGGCCATTTGGATTTCCTGTAACCACCAAGTTATCATCGGGCCGCTGAAGCAGCATAGTACAATCGCTTATGAAAACGCTGCTTCGCGCTGTCCTGGCGGTATCGCTCGGGAGCGTAACCTTCGCCGAGACTTACCACTTCGAGCCCAAAGAGTTTCACAACACCTTCGGGCCGCATCCGCCCGTTCTGACCATCAAGCCCGGCGATCACGTGATCACATCCACCATCGATGCCAGTGGAACCGACTCTGCCGGCGTGAAGCGCGCACAAGGCCCGAATCCAGAGACGGGGCCGTTTTTCATCGAAGGAGCCGAGCCGGGAGACACGCTGGTGGTGCATCTGATTCGTCTCGAAACCAATCGTGCCACCGGATATTCGGGAACGCTGCTCGCTCCTTACGCGGCCGATCCGGCTTTCCTGCGCGCGGAAGGGCTGCGCGAACCGAAGACTCTCATCTGGCAACTGGACAAGAAAATGGGCGTGGCGCGGATGGAGTCGCCGGACTTCAAGCCCGGACGGATTGAATTGCCCCTGCGCCCCATGCTGGGCTGCATCGGCACAGCGCCCCCTGGACACGCGGCCATCCCGACGTCAACACCCGACAACTTTGGGGGGAACATGGACTACAACGGAATGAACGCGGGCGTCACCTTGATGCTGCCGGTTTTCGAGCCCGGCGCGCTATTTTTCCTGGGTGACGGCCACGCACGGCAAGGCGATGGTGAAGTGACAGGCGGCGCGATCGAAACATCGCTGGATGTGGAATTTTCGGTGGAATTGCAAAAGGGCAAGAAGATCGCCTGGCCGCGCCTGGAGAATGACGACTACATCATGGTGCTCGGAAGTTCACGCTCGCTGGTGGAAGCACTGCAGCACGCGAACACGGAAATGCAGCGCTGGCTGATGGCGGACTATGGGTTCGACGAACGTGGGTCGTCGCTGCTGATGGGTCAGGCCATGGAATCCGAGATCGCCAATGTGGTGGATCCGGAATTCACCATCGTCGCCAAAATGCGAAAGCGGTATTTGAAGTAATCATTGCAATGGCGCGTTTCAGCGCTACGGCGTCCACTTGTGGATCAGTCCTTCGCCAATGAACGGGGACTCGGTTTTCTGTAATTCCGCGGCCACTTTCTCCATCTGGCGCATGGCGCGCAGATGATTTCGTCCAGCGATTTTCATGACATCGTCGTCCGAATAGCCTCGGCGCAGGAGTTCGGCGAACAAGTACGGATAGCGCGTGACATTTTCGAGGCCCCGGACCATCAGGTCCGGCTGCGTGTCATAAAAGTCGGAGCCAATGCCGATGTGATCGATCCCGGCCACCTTACGGATGTGATCGATATGATCGGCCACGTCGGAAATGGTGCCGCGCGGGGCAGGATTGGCTTTAGTCCAATCGGCGATCCCTTTCTCCACGTCCTGGTCCGCGGTGAGGCGGGCATGCAGATCGCGCAGCGCTGCATCGTGTTTCTGCTGCCAGGCCGGGCTCTCGGGAGCGACGAATTCCTTGATAAAGTTCACGTGGATCACACCGCCATTCGCGGAGAGCATCTCGAGCACGTCATCGGGTGCCGCGCGGGGATGCGGATCGATGGCGAACGCATTGGAGTGCGAGAAGATCACCGGGGCGCGCGTGACGTGCAGCGCATCGCGCATGGTGTCGGCGCTGACGTGAGAGATATCGACGAACATGCCGATGCGGTTCAGCTCCTTCACCACTCGCTTGCCGAATTCGGTGAGGCCGAAGTGCAGCGGACGGTCGGTAGCGGAGTCGGCCCAATCCACGTTGTCCCAATGCGTGAGCGTGAGATAGCGGCCGCCCAGTTCGTAAAACATGCGCAAGGACGACGGCGAATTCTCGATCATGTGGCCGCCCTCCACACCCATCAGGCAGGCAATGCGGCCCGCGGCGTGGATGCGATCGATGTCAGCCGCTGTACGGGCTTGTTCGAATTCCGGCCGGCTTCGGATGAGCCGCAGAGCCACGTCAAATTCGCGCATGGTCTCATGCAGAGCAGTGTGGCTGACTTGCGTGGACGACTCCACAAAGACTGACCAATATTGGACGCCGAGACGGCCCTCGCGCATGCTGGGGATGTCGGCGCACAGGGTGGGCTGCGGCCGGCTGAAGTCGATGGAACTGAGATCGCCGGCCTTGAGTTCCAGCAGCATCGAGGGCAGGTCGTTATGCGTGTCGATGAGCGGGGCTTTTTCCAAAAGAGCCTTGGCGCGGTCGAGCAGCGCGGCGTCGCGATCCTGCGCGGATGCGGTTGCAAGAAAGGCGGATCCAGCCAGCAGACAGCTTTGTTCCAGAAAGTGACGGCGTGAGGTCAAAAGGAGCTCCTTGTTCTTTTTACGAGAATGCACGGTTGTTATTGCGCGGCGGGCGCGGGATCCAACATGTACTGGGCGAATTTGCCGTCCGGCTGGATGTAAGTTTCCAGCCACATCCTTTTTCCGCCCGCTTCGATGATGAAGCTGCGCACAGTCATTCCTCCCCGGCCGATATGGTTGATCTCCGTGAAGCTGGACGGTTCGCCGAGCGGCCCGAGCGACGCCCGAAAATCGGAGATGCCCTGCTCGGTGAAATAGGACAGCGCGTCGTCGGTCAAGAGAGACCGATCGAGTTGCCCCTTCTGCAGGCCGGAGAAAAGACTGCGCGCGCGTTCGAGCGCCACTTTGCCTTCCGGGTCGGCGGCGGGAGCCAGCAACAAATCCAGGATCCTTTGTTCCAGCAAAGTCGATGCCCTGCCCTGTCCGTTGGTGAGAACGGTGACGGACATACGGTCGTCCGGAAGCGTCACGTTGCGGCTGAAGAAACCCGCGGCTCCGCCACTATGGCCCCAGCGGCGGTGACCGTTCGAATCGGTGGTGAGAGCGAGGCCCAGACCATAGCCTGTGCCCATGCCGTTCTTCAGGAGCACTTCGGTGGTCAGCTCCTTGAGCGACGCGGGGCTGAGAATGGTTCCGTTCATGAGCGAAATGTCCCACAGCGCAAGGTCGCTCGCGGTCATGGCCAATTCTCCACACGCGTAGGTCCAAGCGCCGCCCTCCGGTGTCGCCGGGCGGGGGGGACCGAGCGCAAAGTTATGGTAGCCGGTGGGGTCCGCATCGCTCCATTTCCCGTCGCTCTCATCAATGGCGGAATGCATGCCGAGCGGCGAGAGAATATTAGCGCGCAGAAACTCCATGAACGGTTTGTGCGTGACCTTTTCGACGATCTGGCCGATGATCACGTACCCGGTATTGCTATATTGCCAGCGCGTGCCAGGATCGAAATTAAGTGGCTTCTTGGCCCATCCATCCAGGATGCCGGCCGCGGTGGTGTCGCGCGCCATCCAAGGCGTCACGTAGTCGAGAGGATAATAATCCTCGTAGCCCGAAGTATGCGAGAGCAACTGCCGCAAGGTCACTTCGCGGGCGCGCGTGAGCTCCGGCAGGTACCGGGAAACCGGGTCGTCGAGCGAAAGTTTGTGCCGTTCCTCAAGCAGCAACACCGCGCTGGCCGCGAACTGCTTGCTGTTGGACGCAATCTTAAAACGCATGGCCGGAGTGGCGGGGACTTTCGGATCCAGCTTGGCATCGCCATAAGCCGCCACCATCGCGATTTTGCCGTCTTTCACCACCGCGATGGATGCTGCGGGAACGCCGGTCTCGGCGAGTGTCTTGCGGGCCAGATCGTCGATTGCTGATTTCTGCGCGCCGGTCAGTTGCGGGAGCGCAGGGGTCGCCAGCAGAAGCAGAAAGAGAAACAGACACAGAAGGTGCCGCATCGCTCGTTATGTTGTCTCCTTTAGGGATCACCCGGCGAGCGTGGCCGCGAGAAGTCTCTTCAAATTATGTTCTACCAGTTTACGGTCTTTGTCGCTGATGCCGGGCGTTTCCAGGATCTGCTTCAGACGTGCCGCCAGGCGAGCGTCGGAATCGCGAATCTCACGCTCCGCGCTGGAGGCTTCCTTGGCCGGATCTGCTTGCCTGTCGTCCACGCCTGAGTCTAACACTGGGAGACTTCTTTCCAGTGCCGATACACCAACGCAACGGGCAGCCCGACGACGTTGAAATAGTCTCCCTCAATGCGGTCGATGAACTTGGAAGCCAAGCCCTGGATGGCGTACGCGCCCGCCTTGTCCATTGGCTCGCCGCTAGCGGCATACGCTTCGAGCTCTCCCGGCGACAGCGGCACGAAGCGCACGCGCGTGACGGCGGTATCGACAATTTTTCGCGCTTCCGTCCGCAGACAGATGCCCGTGATTACTTCGTGCTCACGCCCTTCGAGCAGCCTGAGCATTCGCATGACATCGGAGGGGTCGCGCGGCTTTTCGAGCACGTGATGGTCAACCACCACCGTGGTGTCTGCGCCTAATATCATTTCGCCCGGATGAAGCGAGACGGCGAACGCCTTGGCTTCCGCCAGACGCCGCACATAGTCGGCGGGCGCTTCCGCCGGACGGCGCTCTTCGGGAACATTCGCGGCTCGCACCACGAAGGGAATCCCCGCGTCGCGTAGGATTTGCTGGCGGCGTGGCGACTTGGAGGCAAGAACCAGCACGTGCGGCTTACATGGACTTTCGCGCCATCGCGGGTCCGGGGGCGTGACCGGGAGCGCCCGGAGCAGCAGTCTCCTCAGGCGGCGGAATCTTCTTGGGCCGGGCGTCCAGGCGCGTCAGGATCAGCTCCTCGCGCGCCTTCTGGAACTTGGGCGTGCCCGCCTTGACGCCGGTGGCCAGCACATCCCGCTCGGTGACTTCTTGCGCAGTGGGTAAGTACTTGCCCAGGTAATTCTTGATGCGATCGTGCACCAGGCGCTCAGAAGAGTGCGCCAGCAGGAACAAAATCTGCTCGCCCGGAGCCGCCGCGAGCACCTGGTAAACTTTCGACGGCTTCTGCAGCTTGGCCGACTTCAGGTCCTTCTCCAGCTTCTTCGATTTGGCTTCCAGCTTTTGCCAATGTTCAATTTCACGCCTGCTCAACCCAATTTTCTTGGTGAACGAAACCCGGTCCTTGGCAGGCATCTTCTCGGTGAGGAAGTACAGGAACAGGCCCATGCTTTCGAGATGAATGTCGATCCCGAACGGGACTAATTGCCTGGCCTTTTGCAATTTCTGCAGCCCAGGGTGATTCAGCTTCGCTCCCGCGAAATCCGGCGAGAACAAATGCAGCAGCTTCTCTTCCTCGAGCACCTTGACGATGTCGGCGCAGTTCGGTTCGTTGGCGATGTGGCGCAGCTCGTCAAGAAGATCCGCCGGCGTGATGCGCGTTTCCAGTTGCGCCTCTCGCGCGTTATCGTACTGCATCTTGGTGCGCTCTTCGATGGTGAAACCCAGACGCACTTTGAAGCGCAGCATCCGCAGCAGGCGGATGGGATCGTCGTACAGCGTATAGTTGCTCACCGCGCGCAGCTCTTTCCGCTCCAGGTCGCCTACGCCGTTGTTCGGATCGAGCAGCAAACCGCGCGACGCGGGGTTGAGCGACAGCGCGATGGAGTTGATGGTGAAATCGCGGCCGCGCAGGTCCTCATGAATGGTGGCGGGTTTCACCGTGGGCTTGCCGCCGGGCTTGGCATATTTTTCCTGGCGCGCCATCCCGGTAGTAGCATGCACGCCGCTCGGGAAAAGCAAGTGCGCGAGCTTGCGGTTGTCATCCTCGAACAAAATCTTCGCACCGCTCTTCTTCGCCACCGCTTGCGCTACCTTGATGGCGTTGCCCTCGATGGTGAAATCGATATCGAGCATGGGAAAGCCACCCAACATGTCGCGCATCGCCCCGCCGGTCAGGAAAACATTCAGATTGGCGTTGGTCGCGGCCGTTTGAATCTCGGAGACAGCCCGGCTCTGGTCGGCGCTCAGGTGGCTCTCGAGCATAAACATGTAATCGCTCATCGATTCCCTCTTCTCATCAGGTGCACGGCGCAAGTGCACGGCGAACGCGCACAGCGAATCCCGCGCGCCCCACTTCACATTTCCTGTCGTCGAATACGCTCAAGCTCTCGCCCGTTTGGTTCAAGCTCTGGGATGATGCTCGTCCACGGTCTTCCGCAACCGCGAACGCACTACATGGGTATAAATCTGGGTTGTCGAGATGTCGGAGTGCCCCAGCATGCTTTGCAAGCTTCTGAGATCCGCTCCGCCTTCCAGCAAGTGCGTTGCAAAGGTGTGCCGCAGGACGTGCGGCGTCAAATCGTGAAAAATTCCCGCCTTCTTGCCGTAGCGCGCCAGCAAAAGCCAAAAAGCCTGGCGCGTCATTGCACTTCCGCGATTGGTAACGAACAGGTAGGGGCTGCCGCGCCCCTTCAGCAAAAGCGGGCGGCCATTGCCCAAGTATTGTTCCACCGCCTGGATCGCGGACTTGCCCACCGGTACGATGCGCTGCTTGTTGCCCTTGCCAACCACGCGCACCACCCCCATGTTCATCTCGAGCGCCGACACTCGAACCCCGCACAGCTCCGAGACCCGGAGTCCGGTGGCGTACAGAAGCTCCAGCATGGCGCGATCGCGCAGACCCTGCGGTTTGGAACTGTCGCAGGAGCCCAGCAAATCGTCGATCTGTTTCTTATTAAGGTATTTAGGAAGACTTTGCCATTGCCGCGGCGCTGCCAGATGAGCGGTTGGATCCGCATCCAGCGTGCCCTTCTCGATCAGATGAGCGTAAAGATTGCGAAGCGTGGTAATGTGGCGGGCGATGGATCGGCTGGCCATCCGGGCTTTATAAAGGCCGTCGATATAGCGGCGGACGGGGTCTGGACTACTGAGCGTATCCCCGGCCCGGAGCGAAGCAGAAAACCTTTTCAAATCAGCATGATACGCTGCAACAGTGGTTCTCGAAAGCCCCTTTTCGATGCGGCAAAAGTCGAGAAAGGACGCGATATGAGCCGAGATCCCGTCAACGGATCGCATTCTGCCAATGATACAATATTCGCAAAATTGTTTGGAAGAAAAGTGATTTCGCTCGGGCGCTGGGCCTGGCGCGTCAGAATACGGTCTAAAGGAGTGTATTGGGGGTTTCCACTACCAAGAAGGTGCTGGTCTCGCGCTTTGACCGAGACACTTTGTCAGGTTTCGTCAATCCACAAGGCTATCTTTTGGCCAATGGCCTGGAGCTGATGACGCAGGGCGGGTCCGTCAGCATGGTGCCCTATGACGAGGTCAAGCTGGTCTGCTTCGTGCGCGATTTCCAGCAAGGCGAGCCACGCAAGGAACTGCGGTTGTTCACCACGCGACCCAAGTTGGAAGGCCTGTGGCTACGGATGTATTTTCGCGATGGCGACGCCATGGACGGAATCCTTTCGAATAACCTGCTGCAGCTGGACTCGTTCGGTTTCTCCGTGGTGCCTCCCGATCCCGGGTTCCAAAACCAGCGCATCTTCGTTCCCAGAGCCGCGCTGTCGCGTATGGAAGTGCTGGGCGTGGTGGGCAGTCCGTTACGCACTCCGCGCAAGCCCAAGCCGGCGCCCAAAGAGCAGATCGAACTATTCTGATCAGAGCTTTTTCTGATTAGAGCCTTCGCACGGCGTCCTCCACCTGCCGAGCCAGCGCGAGGTAATCGTCGCTTCCAGTAAGACTCAGAGCCGGCCCGAACGTGATGTCGACGCGGCCGGGACGAGCCATCTTCCAGGTTTGGTGCAGCACGCGGTGCATGCCTACGATTCGGATGGGCACCACGGAGATTCCGAATTTCGACGCGATCATGCCGACGCCCGGCTGGAACGGTGCGATTTCGCCGGAGTGGGTCATAATACCTTCGGGAAAAATGAGCAGGCACCATTTGTCGTGCGACAGCTCGCCGATGTAGCGCAACGTGCTTAGCGCGCCGGGTTCGCGCTGCGGAATGGGGAAGCAGTTGAAGAAAAGCGTGGAGAGATAGTAGTTCAGGCTGTTGGTAAAGCTGCGGCCGTGAAAGTGCGCCTGGAAAAACTCCTTGCGCATGGCAGGCGCCACACGGTAACGCCAGCGCGCGGGGAGCGCGCTGAGAATGGCGGGCACGTCCATGATGCTTTGGTGGCTCGAAGCGAAGATAACCGGTGCCCGCAGATCCTTCAGATTTTCGAGGCCATGCGCGTGGACATGGGCGAAGACGCGAGTGAGCGGCAGCAGGAATCCGGGAAGGAAAATGCGGCGGGCCGCGCGGGCCAACGCGCTTCGATTCCACTTCGGAAAATCATCCATGCTCGATGCGGGCGCACTCGTGACCTCCGCCTCGTCCAGCCCGAGAGCGACAATTCGCTCCACACGTTCGAGCGATGTCAGATTCTCGAGCGCGATCTCGGTGTCAGCCGGCGCGGCCGGCGCTGCGTCCTTGGCGATTTCGTGACGCTTCAGCTTTCCGGTTCCTTCAGTCCGGGGGAAGGTGTCGTGAGGCCAAATGGAGAAACCACGAATGCGTTGATAATCGGCCAGGCGCGCGTTGGCGCGGCGCACGATCTCCGACGCCTCGGCGCCGTTGTCGAGAATCAGCACGGCCTGCACCCGGCCGGTGCCGATAACGGCAGCGTCGCGCACGCCGGGCTGCTGCTTCAGCACACTTTCAACATCTTCGGGAAAAACGTTGAGGCCTTCCGGCGTGACGATCATTTCCTTCTTGCGGCCCAGGATGGAAAGCTCGCCGTTGCCCTTCAATTCGCCGATATCGCCGGTATGAAACCAGCCGTCTGCAAAGGCCCGCGCGGTCTCTTCGGGACGCTCAAAATAGCCGGAGGTGACGTTGTCGCCGCGCACCAGGATCTCGCCGTCGGGAGCGATCTTCACTTCCACGCCGCCAATCGGCTTGCCGACGCTTCCCTGGCGCGCGTGGAAGGGATGGTTCAGCGTTACGATAGGCGCGGTCTCGGTGAGACCGTAGCCTTGAATGACGAGAAACCCGAGTTCGGAGAAAAAAGCTTCCAGGTCGGCCGGCAAAGGCGCGGCGCCGACGATAAAACTCCAGAACTTCCAGCCGAACAGGCGATGCACTTTGCGATAGCGCCACCAACGAAACACCCAGTGGCCCTTGCGAGACTTCAATTGGCGAAGTTCCGGAAACATCTGGATGAGATGTGTGCGCAGGATTTCGAGAATTTGCGGCACCGAGACCAGCACCGAAACACGGCGCGTCCGAATCTGCCGCAGGATTTCGTTAGGCGCGAAACCGCGTATGAATAGCACCACGCCCGGAAGCATGGGCGGAATGAACGTCGCCATGGCTTGCCCGAACATGTGGCTCAACGGCAGCAGGTTGAGAAATCGGACCGGCGCGAACGGACGATAGTAGCGCAGGTATTTCTTCACCTCTTTTTCCACCGGAACAATATTTGCCAGAATGTTGCGGTGCGTGATGATCACGCCTTTGGGATCGGCCGTGGCGCCGGAAGTGAAGATGATTTCCGCCGTCTGATCTTTCGAAATCCTTTCCGGTTCGAATGGCGCCTGGCCATCGTACAGGCCCGCTTCTTCGCCGGTCAGAACCAGGCGCGCGCCCACAATACTCTGGACACGCTCTACAAATTCCGGCGAAGAACGATAGTCGATGGGAACCGCGATCACGCCGGCGAGCAGGCATCCCCACAGCGCGATAATCCACTCGGGCCGATTCTCGCCATAGAGAATGATCTTCTCGTCAGGCCGAATCCCTCGCTCCCCTAATCCCGCCGCAAAGGCCCTGGCTCGCGCCGCGATCTCGCTATAGCGAAAGTGACGCGCGTGGAAACCATCGTCATGGATGAGGAATTCGTCTTCGAGCGCGGCGAAGTCATGGAAGAAATCGAGCAGCGTGTCGCGCGTCATCCACTTCCATTATTGATAGAATCCCAGGCATGAAATTCGCACTCCTGTTGGTAATCGCGGGCGCGGCGCTGTCGCAAACCAGGCCGCCGCACGACCCAGCGCTCATCGACGATCTGGTCACGGCCAATCATATTCTCGCGACGGAGGCGATCCTGGATGGCTACGGGCACGTGAGCGTGCGCGACCCCGCCAATCTCAATCACTATTTTCTTTCGCGCTCGCTCGCGCCAGGCTTGGTGACGGCGGCCGACATCATCGAGTACGATCTCGACAGCAACCCGATCAACGACACTCGGCTGAGTTATCGCGAGCGATTCATTCACGGCGAGATTTACAAAGCGCGCCCGGACGTGATGGCCATCGTTCACGATCATTCGCCCGCCGTGATTCCGTTCAGCGTCAGCTCCGTGCCCCTGCGCGCGGTGTCGCACATGGCGGCGTTCATCGGACTGGGCATTCCGGTGTTCGAGATTCGCGACGTGGACGGCATGACCGATATGCTGGTGTCGAACGCGAAGCGCGGACAAGCTCTGGCGAAAGTGCTGGGTGATCATCCCGCAGCGCTGCTGCGCGGGCACGGCGCCGTGGTGGTGGGTGCCACGGTGAAGGAGGCGGTGGGACGCGCCTACTATCTCGATTCGAACGCCAGATTGCAGGAGCAAGCAATCTTGCTCGGCGGGAAGGTCACCTATTTCGAAGCGGAAGAAGCCAAGAAGACCGCGCCTCAGGACGGCTTCGAGCGCGCATGGGACGGCTGGAAGCGCAAAGCGGCGAAGTAAGTGGACCGTCACTTGAACTTGGCGGCCAGATCTTGCGTGGCGCGCATCAACAGATTGCCGTCCAGTCCGACGGCCACAAAGGTACAGCCCAACGAAAGATAATGGTGCGCCTGCGCGTCGTCGGTGGTGAGGATGCCCGCGGCCCGGCCCGAGGCGCGGATGCGGCCGATGGCGTTTTCGATGGCACGCTGGACGTCAGGATGGCCCGGCTTGCCCAGGTGCCCGAGCGCAGCCGAGAGATCTGACGGGCCGATGAAGATGCCGTCCACGCCCTCCACGGCGGCGATCGCATCCAGATTGTCGAGACCCGCGCGCGTCTCCACTTGGACCAGAAGACACATCTGATGGTTCGCCTCATGCAGATAATTGTGGACACGGTTCCACTGCGAAGCACGCGCCAACGCCGCACCAACGCCGCGAATTCCCGCAGGTGGGTAGCGCATCGCGGCGACCAATAATTTGGCTTGCTCCGCGCTCTCCACCATAGGCACCAGTAAGGTCTGCGCGCCAATATCGAGCAGTTGCTTGATGAGTTGCACGTCCCCCGAAACCGGCCGTACGATCGGGTGCACGGGATGCGGAGCTAGCGCCTGCAATTGAGCCAGGATGGACCGGACATCATTGGGCGCATGCTCGCCATCGATGAGCAGCCAATCGAATCCCGCGCCGGCGCAGATCTCGGCGCAGATGGGATCCGCCAGGCCGAGCCACAAACCAATCTGGGCGCGCTCACCGCTCTGAAGCGCGGCTTTGAATGTATTCTTCTTGATTTCCATGGCGGCCTATTCGAAGTGACACGAGATGCAGCCAAATGGCCCGTAATCGATGTGGAAAGTGTCTCCGCGGCGAGCGGGCACGGGCCGGGTGAACGATCCGCCCAGGATCAACTCGCCCGCCGCAAGGCTGACATTGTGGGCCGCGAATTTGTTCGCAAGCCACGCCACGCCATTGGCGGGATGATTCAGCACAGCCGCCGCGACGCCCGATTCTTCGATCACTCCGTTGCGATAACAGACCGCGGATACCCAGCGCAGATCCGTGTCGAGCGGGCGAAAAGGACGGCCGCCGGCTACCAGCGCCGCGCCCGCGGCATTGTCGGAAATGGTATCGAAAACCTTGCGCGTGGCCTTGGTTTCGGGATCCACTTGCTGAATACGCGCGTCGATGATTTCAACCGCGGGCGTGACGTAATCGGTGGCGCTCAACACGTCGAAGATGGTGCAGTTCGGGCCCTGGAGCGGCTTGCCGAGGATGAACGCCAGTTCCACTTCCAAGCGCGGGACGATAAAACGATCCGCCGGAATACCGGAGCCATCGGCGAAGAACATGTCGTCGAGCAGGACGCCATAATCCGGCTCATTGATGTTAGAAGAATACTGCATGGCCTTGGATGTGAGACCGATCTTGTGGCCTTTCACCACGCGGCCTGCGCTGGTCTTGAGCCCGACCCAGGCCTTCTGCACGGCGTAGGCATCGTCGATGCTCATGCCCGGATGCTGGATAGAGAGCTGGCGGATCTGGGTGCGGGCGCGCTCGGATTCGTCCAACCGCCTGGCTGCATCGCGAATACTGATTTCATCCAACATGCAATTCCTCCGAATCCCCAATGATCGTATTTTTCAGGCTTCCGATGCCGTCGATCTCGGTGACGACTTCGTCGCCAACGTGGACGCCGGTGAGTCCTTCGGGCGTGCCGGTCAAAATGATGTCGCCGGGCGAGAGCGTCATGAAGGCGCTCAGATATTCGATCAGAGTGGGGATGTCGAAGATCATATCGCGCGTCGAGCCTTCCTGCGTGACGCGGCCGTTGACTAGCGTTCGCAAGGGCAAGTTCATGGGGTCGGCGACATCGGCGGCGTCCACCAGCCAAGGGCCGATGGGCGTGGCTTGATCGCGACTCTTCACGCGGAAGTTCGGGCGATAGTAATTTTCGAGATAATCGCGAATCGCGTAATCGTTCGCAACCGTGTAGCCAGCGACATAATCATATGCGTTTTTCTTCGTGACGTGGCGAGCGGTTTTGCCGATGACGACGACGAGCTCGCATTCGTAGTGCATGTACGTCACGCCGGGCGGGCGGCGCGTTTCGCCGCGATGTCCGACCAGGCTTTGCGGACCTTTCAGGAAAACCAAAGGTTCGTCGGGCGCTTTGAAGGCCAGTTCCTTGGCGTGATCGGCGTAGTTGAGTCCCAGGGCGAAGATTGTTCCGGCTTCGACGGGAGGAAGCCAGACCACGGCATCTTCGCCGAGGACGCGGCCATCGGCCAAGCGTAATCCACCGTTGTGTTCGGTGGCATGCTGAATCGCACCGGCGTAAGCAACTCGGGCGGTCTTCATTCGACCACGACCTCGTTCTCGATCGGAGGCACACCATCCATCTCTACGCGGACGCGATCGCCTGCCTTCGCCAAAGGAGCATCGGGTGGCTCACCGATGAGCAGGATGTCGCCCGGCTGGAGCGTCAAGAACCCGCCGATATCCGCGATCAGGCGGCCGATGGGGCGAACCAGATCCGCGATGCTGGCGCGGCATCGAAGTTCACCGTTGACGAAAGTGCGAATCTCGTCGGGGACGCGCTCGGTTACCTCAGAGCCGATCACGCAGAAGCCGTCCCGGCAGCGCTGCCGGATCGCCGGGCGATAGTAGGACGCGTGAGGAATGCTCACGTCGTTGACCGCGACATATCCGCGACCAACCATGATTCCAATGGTGCCGGCCATTTTGAGAGCATTTGCATCGGCGGGCATTCGAATCGCCGCACCGCTCACGTTCCAGGTGTTGCGCGGGCGGAGATAGAGCACGGGCGCGACGGGCGGCTTCTTGTAGGGGTCGCGATTTAGCTGATCGCCGAGCGCTTCCAGTTCAGCTCGAAAATTCAAAGCCACGCCGTAGACGGCGTTGATCACTAGATGCCCATCTCCTGAAAAACTTCGCGCGCGATGCGGAAGCTATCCACGGCCGCGGGCACGCCGCAATAGATGGCGGCTTGCAGGAAAAGCTCCTTCAGCTCCTCTTTGCTGACGCCGTTGGCGATGGCGCCCCTGACGTGCGCGCGAATCTGATTGGGCCGGTTCAATCCGGTGAGCATCGAAAGGGTGACGATGCTGCGGGTCTTGCGGTCCAGGCCGGGGCGTCCCCAAATTTCGCCGAAGCAATACTGATTCACCAGCTCTTCAAACGGACGGTTGAAATCGTCAGCCGCGGCCCAGGTCTTGTCGGCGAGCTCGGCGCCAAAAATCTCACGGCGGATGCTCAGGCCTTTCTCGAACATCTGTTTTTCCACGATCAACATTATAGCGGGCGTGGTAGGGCGCAGAGGGACTTCTGCCCCGGGCAATTCGGTAAGCATGATGTGGCGCACGCACTCCTACTCCTGCGTGCCGTGTTGGCAATCGTGCCAACACAACAATCGTTCACACTAGTGTGAACGCTGCAAGCACGAGTGCTTGCGCCACAATTCGCGCCACCTCCAACCGGCGCATGGTCAGGAAGTAGAGTAAGCGCGGGGCTCAATGATGGAACATCGCGTCGGCATGCGGGACGAAATCTTCCATGACGGCCTTGCGCAGCAGGTTGGGCGGCAGAAGGCCTTGCGACAAGATGAAGTCGTGGAAGCGCTGGAGCTTGAACTTGGGGCCCAGGGCCGCCTGGGCGGATTTGCGAATTTCGAGCAGGCGCGTGAAGCCGTCGAAATAGGATGGCGCCTGGCCGGGCATGCGGAAAGTGAAACGCTCCACTTCCTCGGTGGCCAGGGCGGGTGAACACACCACGTCGTGCTCCAAAACTTGCATGGCCTGCTCGGGAGTGATTTTGCCTTGCTGCAATTCGGGATCAAGAAACGCACGCGCGGCGCGGAGCAGACGGTAATCGAGTGAGACCAGCTTGGCATCGTCCGGCATGTAAGGCAGCATGAACCATTCCGAATAAAGTCCCCAGCCTTCGACGTTGGTGCTGTTGAAGGCGAAGAGCGCGCGTGCCAGCGATACGCCGCGCTCCACCATGGCATCGAACTGCAGCTCGTGGCCGGGGCGGGCTTCATGCGCGGTGAGCGTCCAGGATGCGGCCGCGAAACTGAAATCGTCGTACTTCAGCGTCTCGCCGCCTTTACCCGTGGTTTCGAGCGGCAGGACGAACTGGCCGCGCTCGCCGTGATTGGCGATCAAAGGCGGTGGAACCATATGGGGCGCGGGCTGCTGCGCGGTCTCGGCGGCCGACGCCAGCCGGATGATGGCCGGGCGATCCGGCAGCGTGATCAGATGCTCGCGCCGGATAATCCCCTCGATTTCCGCCAGTCGCTTTTGATAATGCGGCAATATCTGATCGCCGGTGAGCTGATCCTTCTTCAATGCATTGATGACGTCACGGTAGTCCGGGGAAGCGAGGTGGCGCTCCTGCGCGATCTTGGCGGCAATAGGCTGCATCTCGCTTTGCAATTGCGTGAAGGTCTGGTGCGCCAGGCGCGTCAGTTCCTCGGGAGCATAGTCGATGCCGTAGTTTTCGAGTGAGATGGTGTACAGCTCGGGTGGAAGCCGGAAATCGCTGCGCGCTTTGGCCAGCACTTCCTTGCGCACAAAATCGTCGTAAGCAGTGAGCTGCTCCTTGAGCGTCCGAAACGCGTCCTGATAGCCCGACATCTTGTAATTTTCAAGCAGCAGGCCGATGCCGGTAACGTAGGCTTGCGTGTTTTCCAGATTCTTCTGGAGCTGCGCTTTGGATGGGCCGATGAGCCCGGGTGTTTTCAACTTCTCGCGAAAGCGTTTCTCGGACTGCAACGTGAGCGGCTCATAGCCAGACGCGAGGCCGGTGTACTTGCGCAGGCGGACCACTGAGGCAGGACGCCGCTCGGCGGCGATCTGATCGTCCAGCAGACTCTTCATGCCAAAGAAGATGGTCCCGGCGACGTCGTCATAGGGGAGCAGATTACGCTCGTTGGCTTCCGAGCGGCGGATGTCGCGATCGGCCTGCGCGATCAATATCTCCAGGTCCTGGCGAACCAGCGCATCTTTCTCCGCTGCCAGCCGCTTCTGCAACTCGTCGCGCGCCGCTGTCAGGTCTTTGCGGAAACGCTCCGGTTCGTCCGCCGGGGAGCTGCTGATCTCGTCGTCCAAGCCTGGCACGCCTTCCTCCGCGGCGCTTTCGGGCGAATACTTCGCCATGATCGCGATGAGCAGCTGAGCGTTTTGATTGCTCTTTTCGACCCATGCAGGCGGAGCCTGTGCAACGGCAAAGACGCACACGCAGAGGATCAGGAACATTAGGCGCATATTCTCTATGATAGAGTGCCCAGATGCGCAGGACACTACTCATCCGCGGTTCAGCCGTGGCGGTTCTTTTGGCGTGCGCCTGGCTCACCTACACACAGAACCCGCCTGCACCCGGCATCGGCAATCAAAAGCTGGGCATTCAAAAGCTGAAGGATGATTTGTACGTCATCGGTGTGACCAAAGGCGTGGGCGGCGGAAATGTCGCGGTGCAAGTGACCGGCGAGGGCGTGATCCTGGTGGACGATATGTTCGACCGCAATCACGACGAGATCATCGAGAAGTTGCGAACGGTGACCGACAAACCCATCAAGTATGTGCTGAACACGCATCAGCATGAGGACCATTCGGGCGGCAACGCGAAGATGGCAGCTATGAACGCGGAGCTGATTTCACACCGTAACGCTCGCGCTAACATGGCCCTGCTGAAAATGCCGGGCCTGGCGCACGTGACGTTTTCCAATGAGATGAGCGTGTACCTGGGCGGCCAAGAGGCTCGCGCGCATTATTATGGGCGCGGCCACACGGGCGGTGACGCGGTGATGGAATTTCCGGCTGAAAAAGTGATCCACACCGGAGACCTTTTCCTGACGTTTCCTCCGCAGCCGTTTATCGACTACGCGCAGGGCGGCAGCGCGCTCGAATGGACCAAGACGCTGGATGGGGTGCTGAAGCTGGACTTCGACATTGCGATTCCGGGGCACGGGCCGGTGTCGGATCGTGCGGGGATTGTGAAATTTCGAAACGAATTTCAGGCCATGCGCGATCGCATCCAAGGCTTGGTGCGCTCGGGCGCCAGCAAAGACGAGATTTCGAAGGTGCTGGTGGGCGATTATCATTGGGCCGCGGGTGGGCTGGCGGTCCAACAGGTAGATGCGATGATTGCCGAACTGAAATAGTCATGAGCCTCATCAGCCGCCTGGTCGGCCGCCTTTGGAAACTCCCCGCTCCGATCACTCGCGATATTGCGAGCCAGCCGCTTCGCATCCCGATGCGCGACGGAGTTGAGCTTTTGGCGGATCGCTACTATCCGCGCACGGGTGGGCCTGCACCCACCGTACTCATCCGAAGCTGCTACGGGCGTGGCGCGTTCAAATTCATCGCGCTGGTCTTCGCCGAGCGAGGCATGCAGGTGGTGATCGAGAGTTGCCGTGGAACGTCCGGGTCGCAAGGAACCTTTCGGCCCTTCTTTGACGAGCAAAATGACGGGGCCGACACCGTTGATTGGATCGAGCGCCAGCCGTGGTTCTCAGGCAAGTTGGCGCTGTGGGGCGGGAGTTATCTGGGGAATACGGCTTGGGCCATTGCCGCATCGAGTGCCGGACCGAAAGTGAATGCACTCGGGCTGCATGTGACGCTCACGAATTTCCGCGATGAGAACTACTCTTTTGGCGGTTTTACCTTGATAGGCTGTGCCGGATGGACCGTCACCATGTCGAACATTATTCGCACGGGCGGCGGGATTAGTCTGAAGGCCCTGTTGGGTGCGCGAAACGCGAAGGCCTTCTCGGAGCGAGTGGCCGCAACGCTCCCTTTGCGGAAAGCAGACCGGGTGATCGCTCCCGACGGTGTTTCCTGGTGGCAGAGTTGGATGGATCACGCCGAGCCCGGCGACGCGTGGTGGGATTCGATCGACTACGGCGCGGCTGCTCAAAGCATGCCACCCACCGTGATGACCGGCGCCTGGTATGACATTTTCCTCCCCTGGCAACTGCGCGATTTTGTCAACGCGCAACAAGCCGGCCGGGATGTACGCATCACCATCGGAGCTGGGACGCACGCGGCCATGTCCGGATTCGCCGAATCGGTTCGCCAGAGCATCGTGCTGTTTCAAGAGCGATTCCACATCCGGCCGTCCGAAGGAGTGAAGCCGGCCGTGCGGCTGTTCCTGATGGGTGCCAATGAATGGCGTGAATATCCTTGCTGGCCGCCGCCGGGCGCTTCGCCTTGGACCTTTTATCTGCATCCTGACGGAGGTATGTCCAGCGATGCACCGGCTGCAAAAGGCGAGAGCACTTTCGATTATGATCCGGCTCATCCCACCCCCGCCTACTTCGGAGCTACGCTCGAGGGCCGCAAGGGCTCGGGCGATATCGCGGCGCTCGAAAAGCGCTCGGATGTGTTGCTCTTCACCAGTGCGGTGGTGCCTGTCGATTTAGACGTGGTGGGCCCAGTGTCGGCCGAAATATTCCTGCGCTCGAATACGGCGCACACGGACTTGTATTTATGCCTGTGCGATGTGACGCCAGAAGGTCGGTCGACCAATGTCTGCGATGGTTACCGGCGGTTGCGTCCCCAGAGCACGGCCAGCGAGACAGGCGATGCGCGCAAGGTGGAAATCGAGTTTTGGCCGACAGCGTACAGGTTTCGCGCCGGACACAGGCTGCGGATCATCGTCGCGAGCGGCGCTCATCCGCGCTATGCGCGGAACCCCGGCAGCGGGGAACCCTTAGGCGATGCGACTCACTTGATCGTAGCTCACCAGCGGATTTTGCATGGACCGATGCACCCCTCTGCGATCACGCTTTCCGTAGTCTAGTCCGGCCAGATTTCGCGGGCGGTTTCCACCACCAGGCGCAATTTATTAAATTGCTGATCGGTGCTGAGCGAGTTGCCTTCGCTGGTGGAAGAAAATCCGCACTGCGGGCTGAGGCAGATCTGATCGAGCGGCACGTACTCGGAGGCTTCGTCTATGCGGCGCTTCAGATCGTCTTTCTTTTCCAGTTCGCCGCGCTTGGATGTCAGAAGACCCAGCACTACTTTCTTGCCCTTGGGCACAAAACGGAGAGGCGCGAAAGTTCCCGAGCGCGCATCGTCGAATTCCAGGAAGTAACCATCCACGTTTAGTTCGCCGAAGAGAGCCTCGGCTACGTGATCGTAACCGCCGGACGCGGCCCAGGACGAGCGAAAATTGCCCCGACAAAGATGCGTGCAGATGGACATTCCGGCAGGCTTATTCGCCAGCGCTTGGTTGAGCGTTTTGATATGGCGGATGTGCGCGTGCTCGCCGTCTTCGCCCATCCTGGAAACCTGCTCGCGCTGAGCGGGATCGTTCAAATACGCCAGGCTGATGTCATCCAGTTGCAGATAGGTGCAGCCTAGCTTGGCGAGTTCGGCGATTTCCCGCGCGTAGACTTGTGCCAGATCGTGCCAGAACTCGTTGATGTCGGGGTAAATCGCGGGATCGATGGCCGCGCGGCCGCTGCGATAGTGCATCATGCTGGGCGAGGGGATGGTCAGCTTGGGAGTGGCGTGTGCCACGGATTTGAGAAACGCAAAGTCGTCGCCGAAGATGCATTTGTCGAGCTTGAGCTTACCCTGGATCTGGAGCGCGGCGGGCGTGAATTCGATAACGCCCTGTTCATTGCGAAATTGGACCTTGACGTTGTCCTGCACCTTGGCCGTACCACCCACCTGATAGAGGAAATCCATGTGCCAGGACGAGCGGCGGAACTCGCCGTCGGTGATTCCTTCCAGGCCGAGGTCCTCTTGCCGGCGGACCACGTCGCGGATGGCTTGATCTTCGATGCGGCGCAAATCGGCTGCGGTGATGCGGCCGTTCTTCTGGTCTTCGCGGGCCTGGAGCAACTCGGGCGGACGAAGCAGGCTACCGACGTGGTCGGCGCGGAACGGCGGAGTCATTTTTTGAACGAGCGGGGTTTGAACCATCGACCATAGGTTACCGCTCCGGCGCGCCGGGTCGCTGATTGGCAGCTTGTCGATCGGCTACCGCTTCTTGGTCTTGAACTGGTATTGATCCAGTTTGACCGCGAACTCCTGCGGCCGCCAGCGAGTCACGCGGCAGGAGACGAACAGTTGCAGGGGCGTGATTCCGTGCAGCAGGAACGGCCAATCCACGGTGAGTTGTAATCGCGTACCGGCGCGCAGGCTGGGCTGGTCATCGGCGGCGATCAGCAACCCTCCACTGCTCATGTTCAGGGTGCGGCCCGTGCCCATGGCCGATGGCCCGCCTGTAACCATCCGGTAACGGACACTGAGGCGCAGCGGAAATCGGGACTTCGACCGCCGGTCAAAAGAAAGGCTTAATTCAGGTAGCATGGCAATTCACCATTGTTCGCTTTCAGCCATTAGGCGCTGATGGCACATGGACTACGTTTCAATGACAAGAAACAATTCGCCAAAACCTTCGCTCAAATTAAGAAATCGTTCGCCTCTTTCCGTGGAGTGTGTTGCGCGACCTACAGAGGGGCGTCTGCCTAACGTGGTCCGCCGCACCGCCGCGCCTGGCGATGTCAGGACAATCGGGACAACCGATGTAACCTAAGCTAACTCCCGTAGCCGTCCGGAGTTTTTCTCCAGCAGCCGCGAGATGCTCGCGTCGCTCGATCCGGAAGACTCACCGGACACGCAAGCCGAGGCAGCTTCCGAAATTCTGCGCTGCTCCCTCTCCTTGCGTTCCTGCCACTCGCGAAAGGTCAGCCGCTCGCGCTCGATTTCCTGCACCGCGCCAGCGATTCGCATCCGGTATTGCGAGCAGATGCCTTCCATCTCCTCATTCAGCCGCTCATTCTCGGTGAGCTTAGCTTTCTCGAACTCTTCGAGACGCCGGCGCTGGCCGTCTTCATACTCATTCAAAACGCGCTGCCGCTGCACCGCATCCTGCAGCATGTCTTCCACCGCCACGCCCGCCGCTTCCAGAGCCATCAACAAGGCGCTGTGTTTGCCCGCGGACGACAGGCCGTGCAAATGCTCGCTCGCGATCATATCCGATACTTTCAAAATGTCCCACGCCGCGGTGGAAGTAGAAGCTTTAAACGGCGACCGGTGATAAATCTCTTCGAAGGTTGACAACTTCGCATTAGATGACGAATCGCTCCGATTCCGTTCACTGATACCAAGCGAAGGCGGCCTGGTCGGCAAGTCATTCCGCTCTTCCTCGACGACCGTGAAACGGCCCTCCGGCGAGGAGGCCTGCAAGAACTTCCTGAACATGATCCCTCCTTGTTGCTGCTAAGGTGGTTGGATAATACTAACACAGTAAGGTGGAAACAGGATCGACAATTGCTCACCTAATCCAACCGGCGATTCGCCGATAGGGTTTCACCGGCACGTCGAAAAGCCCCGTGCCGGCTAACAGCCGTCAACCACCGCTAAAGCGTCGTGGAATAGAAGATCATCCAGTTGGCGCCCCAGAGGTGATCGTTGCCCAGATCCGGCGGCGCTCCTCCAGAGATGAAATTGGTGACCGTACCGGTGGTGGAAACTTCGAAGACCCTGTCGGGAGTGCTTACGGTCGGCGGGGGATTGTAGTAGCTGGGCAGGTAGAGTTCGCCATACCGCAACACGAGATTTCCATTGAGAAGAATGGGCGACGATACTAGTGTTGCCAGCGACACGATGGGGCCGCCCAGCTTGGTCTCATGCACCACTTGACCGGTAAAGATACTGGTCAGGTACAAACGGCCGGATGCGTCGAAAGCCAAACCGCCCGGTTCGATGCCGAGGCCGGCGGACTGAATCTCCGTTTTGTAATCCTTGCTGAGCGCACCGGTGGATGTATTGAAACATTGCACGTCCTCGTCGATGAAGCCCGCGATACACAGATTCCCGGCAGGGTTGAATGCCATCTGATTCCCCCGGTACATATTGGCGGTGATGGGGTTTGGCTGGGCCTGCGGATGGGGCAAGGTGAGCTCGGATGCCAGGTATTCGAAAATGTAAATGGGGCCACCCAGGTCTTCTCCGTAAGCCGTGGCTACCCAAAGATTTCCGGACGCATCGAAGAGAATGCTCTGGGTCTCGGAAGTAACACACGGGGCATTGCAGACCACGGTGAACGTATCCCAATTGGTATCGAACTGCCCATTGGCTTCGTATCGCAAAATCACGTTGGTGAGCTGTCCCACCTGCTGTCCGGAGGTGAACTCGGTGGTAACGAAGATCTCTCCGGTCAACGGGCTCTGGGCGGTTGCGATTGGGGCGTAAGGACCCGTTGTGGCGAAGGTCCGTTCCCAGGTTCCGGTAGGGGTAAACTGCTCCAGAGAACTGCTCCTGGTGCTGGACACCAGGATCTCCTCGGCGGCGTGAAGGGAAAGCGATCCCATCAGCGCGATCAAGATGGCTGTCAAGATTCTATGGCTCATGATTTTTTTCTCCTTTCCGCTTCCGGTGAAGCGGCATGGGCCATGAAAACATGGGCTGCCCCGGTGAGTCCTGAATTCGAGGCTTAATAATGCTGAAGAGATCTTAAGGGCGGGTTAAGCTGATGGAAATGAAAGGGATTGCTCTCCCTAAGCCCTGGCTTGGTAAACTGTTCTGGTCCAACGTTCGCTCCAAAATATGTCAGGCTCCAAGGACCTTTACCGGTTTGGAAAGTATGAGCTGAGGGTTCGTTCACGCACGGTTTCGTATCAGGGAACACCCGTTCCCCTGGAATCGAAGACCTTTGAAGTGCTGCTTTGCATGGTAGCGAACGCGGGACGCGTCGTTACCAAAGACGAACTGTTGAAGACCGTCTGGCCCGATTCCTTCGTGGAAGAAAGCAATCTTACACAACATGTGTTTCGTCTTCGGAAGGCTTTACAGGCGCGCGAAGACGGAGTGTACATCGTTACGGTGCCCGGCCAAGGTTATCAATTCTCGCCCGAGGTGGAATCCGCAGCGCCGCCAGTGACGATGGAACCGGAGCCGGCGGAGGCGCAAGAGGAGCACCGGCCTCCCGCAGTGCCAGCCCAGGCTCGGCGATGGGGATGGGGGTGGAGGGCGGGGTGGAGGGCGGGGTGGAGGGTGGGGTGGAGGGCGGGGTGGAGGGGAAAGACGGCCGTCTCCGTTCTCGCGTTTGCTATGACACTGGCCGCGCTCGGGATCTGGGGTTGGCGCGCAACGGGCCGTCGAAGCCCCGCGGCTCGGGTTGG